>TARA_B110000977_G_scaffold168569_1_pt1 | contig 25374 bp, 16 predicted proteins | sample TARA_B110000977 | Tara Oceans TARA_B110000977 (sample SAMEA4397798) | marine metagenome | biome: Polar Biome; feature: [SRF] surface water layer (ENVO:00010504); material: water (ENVO:00002006), including particulate matter (ENVO:01000060) such as... | depth 5 m | reverse complement strand
TCCAAAGTGGTACACGACGCGCGCAGTACAAGGCGAGCAGGATTTTACGGGATAAGGAAACAAAAAAACGTACCTTGACGCCCATCTGCTCCGCCTTGGCTCGGGCGGGTTCTAACTCCTCGCCTTGGCCTAGATCCGCGGTGAAGGTGACGACCTCGCACCCGTATGTGTCCTGGAGCCACTTCAAGATGATCGAAGTATCGAGGCCGCCGGAGTACGCGAGGACGACCTGCAGTGATTTGGGAAAGAAAAAGAACGTGAGGTTAGGGTTGTGGTCGTTTAAATGGATGAGTCTGTTCTGATCGAGGTCGTGAGTACGAGGTCTACTAGGGTCCTGTTCCGCAGTGCGTTGACATGCCATCAATGACAGTGTCATCTCGATCGTGGCGTGTCTTGGTGATCGACTGAAGTGCCTATTCATGCGTTCCGATTAGTTGCTAGTCACCGATATACCTACGCACCTTCTTGACCTCGCCCGAGGGGCCTGATTTCGCAACCACGGTTTGGGCGGTGCGGCCGGCTCTTTGGACGACGCGTTTGGGGGCGTTCGCAGGGCGGCGCGCGGTGGCGTTGCGAGACGCGAAACGCGCAGCGCCGGGAGCGGCGACCGCGGAGACGGTGAAGGCGCTCATTTTGGTCGATGCGCGTGTGTGGAGCGCGTCGAGAGACTGAAAAGTGCGAATTGGAGTCCGCCGCTTTTTGTGTTTCCTCCAGGTACTTTTTATGCTTTGAAGCGGCATTTTTATCGGTGCCGTAACTCGATCAACGTCACGTTATCTGTTTTCCTCGAAAAGGGCGTTCATCGGCTCGGACGCATTCAAAGGCGCCAGCTTGTCTCACTCAACTGTCGCTTCGGATTGAAGCTGTCTGTAACTTTTATGCTTCGGAACTTCGGTCTGTAACCTTGCTCAATCCGACGCGCGTCGGGCCGCGCGACGGGACCGCGCGGCACCTCAGCGCGCGGTTCCCGAGCTACTGTGCTGGTGACGTACCGAGGGCGGGCAGATATACACTAAGACCACAGTCCCTCGAGGCAGCGTGGGATCTGACGCGTTTTGACGCAACATTGTGCGTCGTTGTTGCGTCAAACATGCCGCCGTCACCTCACGTTTCCCCGGGTCGCACAGGCGACGTGCTGGCATCCCTGTCTCCGCGAAAGCTGTCCGCGAAGAGTGCGACGGGTGTTATTTCAGTCCCTCCTTCGTGCCCCTCGGACGACGGCGCCGTGAGTGACGAAGACGAAGTGAACGACTTTCCCACGACAGATGAAGTAGAAGCACACGCAGTCGATTCGCCCGAGGCGACGCGGCGGCGAGCGGTGGCGAAAGCGATGGCCGCCGCCGCCGCGAAAGAAGAGGCACGCTTAGCAGCAGTGAAACGCTCTTTGAAAGAAGCCAGAGCCGCTGCGGCACGAAGGGCGTTCAACAGAATTCGAGGCACGTGCGAAGCGGAGACGTCTCCGAGGGTCAAACGGTCGTCGCCTGGAAAATCCAACGCCGCCGCGTCGCTTAAAGAATCCAACGCCGAAACGAAGGGGGTGTCTTATTTGTCCTTCGTGAAAGGAATAGGCATGCGACGTGATGTGAGTGGGGATGCCGAGGTTGAGGATGGGGATGAAGTGGTTGGGGTTTCGGGACAATCTGGGGATGACCTGGGGATTGACAAAAAGCAAGCCGACGCCGATGCGTTAGCCTCCGCAACGAAACGGCTGTGGGGCGGCCTGTGGGAAAACGTAAAGAGCGACCAGAAGCGCCACGAAGGAAAAGGTTCACAAAAACCCACCTCCGCGATGATTCGCCGAGAACTGTACATCACGCATCAAGTCCCAATACACAGTGCTACGCAAGAGGCGAAACACGTGGCTTCGAATGCGGCGCATTTGGCGCAAGTAGAAACGGCAAAAAAAACAGAGGCTGGCGGGATTTGCGGGTGGGACGTTTCGGACGATTTCATGACTGAGCCCCATACGAAAATACCGCACCAGGAACCCGTGGACTCCACATCCCGGAGCCCATCGTTCCACAGGGACTGGAGGAAAGTGAGAGCTAAGGTGGTCACGCGGCGCGCGGCGGATGACGGGGAGTGAAGAAGTAAAAAAATCCAAGTAGCATATTAGCAAGACTGTTTAGCCATACATAATAAATTTCTAGTCGATCTCGTTCAAACTTTTACCTTGCAGCTGCCGTTCGTTTTCTCGTCCTGCCACGGCTTGGCCACCCATCTGAGAGTGCGCGGGCCACGCGCGTGGTGTTCCCGCGGCTCGACTTGTGTGGTACCGGAGTGTGACATCGGGTGTAGTGTAGTGTATCGTTCAGGGTCGGCGAAGCGGTAGCAGGCTGAGCACCCCCTCGTCTCCTTCTCCCCATTCGCCCTATTGGAAGCGACAAATGTTGCGTGCGCGCGCTGGGTGGGGCTTCGTTGCTGCGGGTGGGTCGCCCCCCCAGCGCTCTGATAAAGACGACGCACCGTTCGACGTCGTCGGCGCGACGGGAACTTTTACAGGACGCCCTTCGTTTCGCTTGTCAAACGTCGAAACGCTGACCCTGGAAGGCGTAAAGCTCGTCAACGATGCGTCAACAATGGCGTCAACGACTTTCCGCGGCACCGCACAAACGCTAACCTCTCCGTCCTCGACGAGTGGCAGTCCGGGGGTCACGCACAAGCTCTCCGTGCGTGCGAGAAAAGAGCTCGCAAACGACTTGCGCGACGTACACCAACGCCTCAACGAAAGCACTTCCGCGAAACTAGCGTCCGACAAGCTTCACAAGTACTTTGAAGCGAGACGATTAAAAACCGAAATGGTTGCAAACCAAAACGGCGCGCGCCTGGCGATGCCGAAATCAAACAGAGTTGATAACGACACGTGTTGCCACGCCATTCGTGTAGCCGCCGCGAGGGCGCTCGCCGCTGGTGTGCGAAGAGCCACGCCGCAGTGCGCAGAGGAGCTCAAGCTGGGGAACCACAAGCGAGCCGAGGAAAAGACGAGACCCGACGGACGACGGAAACAAAATGCTTTCGGCGTGGGGCAAAGGCCTCCTAAACCCACTCTGCCAAACTTTTTGATGGGTTCCACTGCTGCTTTCACGAACCGCGGGTTCGGGGGGCGACCGCCGCCGAGCATGAAAGGTAGAGCCGTGTTAGGTGACATGACCAACCGGACGCACCGGACGGAGAGCCATGGGGCAAACACCCTTTCTTCGGAAAACTCGACAAAATCATTCGCGAGTTCTTCGCGCTCGACGGAGACGACGTCGGAGAGTTTATGCGTCAAAGGCGAGTCTAGCGTGGTTTGGTCCTTGGCTCGAGACGCGTTCGGCACGGCAGTGGGACACGGCCATTCACAGTTAAAAAACAAAGACAAAGAAAACACAGCTCGTCTTTCTTTGTCCGGCGAGTTGTCCGACGACGAAATCCACTCCATGCTCCCCACGTTGGCGGGCGGGCTCGGCGGGTTTGATAGGCACGGTTTGAGTGGTGACACGGGTGTTTTGGTTTCAAAACCACCCTCTCCATATCAAGCCATACCAACGTTGAACCGTAAAATTCCCAATTTCGACGATGACGAAGGGTATGAGTTTTCAGACGCGCGAGGGGCGTTTAACTTCAACGATGAAAAAGACGATGACAACACGAACTCCAACTTTGAGTTGTTCAAAACCGCGTGTGATACTTTGAGTGATCATGATTCCGTTGATTACGACTTCCCGTCCCCCGCATCGAGCGCGGCGGCAGCGTATATCGGCGCCGGGCTTTCCAGGACCTCACTCGTGGGTTCATCGGGCTTCGCCACGCCTGGGGGGAAGAACTTTAGCGAGTCCCCGGCGACTATCGCGTTCGCCGGGTTCACGCCGGCGTCTGAATTCATAACGCCCACTGAGGGTGATTATGATAAATTCGAAAGATTTGGAGGTACACCTATCAACCGCACTACCGTGCGCCTGGATCAAAGAGCGACGGCGAACATGGCGGCGTTGACGTTTGGTGCGGGCGGGTTTGGAACCGGGTTCGCGATTGAAAAAGAAAAAGAAAATTCCGAGTCGTTACAAGAATCCTCGTATGATTCAGAAGACTCTCAATTCGACTCGTTCGACGGTTTCGACGGGATAAAAACCCCGGGGTTGCCTGACTTCACGCCTACGAAGTGTGTTGAAACGCCCGGGACGGAGACGCGGACACGTAGTAGCGCTAATAGTAACATTGCGCCGTCTCCTCGCACCGCCGCGATCAACTTGGAAACTGAACAGGGCATGGCGACCCGCATCCAAGCCGCGTTCCGGGGAATGCTCGGGAGGATTGAAGCAAGAGGAAGGAAGGCAGTGAGGTATAGGTCAGGTGACCTAGTATTTGTTCTAAGAATCTAAACATAAATATATAAATACTAGCCTAAACAAACAGTTACTCTTCAAGTGCTTTTTTAATCTCCGGGTCCAAGCTCGCTTCGAACTGCATTTGCATCATTTTTGACATCATATCCACGCCTTCCGTACCAGCACCTCCGTCTTTCTGCGAGACGGTCAGCGTGACATCACACGGGTTCAGCGTTTTATCCGCGTTTTCGCCTAAAAGAATATCGGAGCTCTCTAGGACCGGGTACGCGACGCCGGGGAACAGTTTGTTGCCGCCCAGAAAAACCCCATTTGGATTTTTGGCAATCGATGTGACGAAAATACGACCCTGGCGCACTTCCAATTTGCAGTGCTCAGAGTCCACCCCGCTCGCATCTATCACACAATCACATGCTTTACCCTTACCCACCACGCCTCCAGCCCCCGGAATCTCGCAGGTTGTGATTTTGCCGTTCACGGTGACGGTTACTGCGACTGGGGATGCAGATGCTTTGATCGACACACCACGACGGGCTTTATTTGTGGAGCGGGGCACTCGTCCCCGACTCCTATGCGTGTTTAGTCTGGAACTTACGACTGCATGCGAGGCACCACCTAACACGTGCGATGCAGACATCGCCCCTGTCCCTACTCCGTTTCACCGGAAGGCCTACTAGGGTGAGCCCAAAAGTGCCGTCCCGGCTTTCGGGATTCGTGAGAGACCTCCTTCTTCCGAAACGAACAACGAATTTCGTGACAAATGATGTGGATGGGCCGTTTCCGGCACCCCCTCTTTTTAAACTGTCATTCGACGAGTTGTGCACAAATTATTGGTCAAAACGAAAAAATCAAAAAAAGCGGATTACATCTGAGTCAGCGATTCGGGGAACTAACATCACAATCCCAGTCACCATGTTCGCCCTGACCAACTCCCTCGTCGCCCCCGCGCTGAAGCGCCCCAAGGCCGCCAAGGCTGTCAAAAGAGGCTCCCTGCAAGTCGTCGCGCACGGCGGCGTGGGCGGCTCCGGCGGCACGCAGTACGCGGGCAAGGACAAAGCCCACGGCTCGGACCAAGCGCCTTGGAAGAAAAAGCTAGTCACCCACGATCCCGACCAAGCCGATCCTGATGCGAACTCCGGCCGCGGTGGTGGGTGGAACCCCCCTCCCCCCACGCAGGAATCCTTCGCCGCCTCGCCCGCTGCGCCGTCTGGAGGCGGTGGCTGGGACGCCCCCGCGCCGTCATCAGGCGGGTCCTCCTGGGACGCCCCCGCGCCTGCCTCAAGCGGCTCCTCATGGGACACCCCCGCCCCGTCATCCGGAGGCGGTTCCTCCTGGGACGCCCCGGCCCCCTCTTCCGGCGGAGGCGGGGGCGGTGACCCCTGGGCCAACCAAGGCGCTGCCGCGCCCAAAGCCAACGTCGGCCAGAGCATTAACGGCGGCGCCGCGGGCGGCGGCCAAGGCAGCGGCGCCAAGCGCCAGCAAGGCATCATGTTCGACCCCGACCAGTACGACCCCAACCCGTGATCGATGTCGAAACCCTCGGAAGGGAAACGAAGAAAGAAAGGAAAGACTTTTTTTTATTACGCGCGAGTGATGTGATCCTGGCGAGTAGAGCGCCCAAGTGCTGACCCACATGTATACACACAGGGCGCCCTTGTCATGAGAGAAAGAATATGTGATGTAATAAACACGTGTCTTATATTATACTTCTTGCTTGTTGTTGTTCTTGCTACTTGTTAGACATTATTCTTGCTACTCAATACTCTCTGATGCGCGCAAACTTTTATTCACAACATCATTATTTCACCCTTCCAGCCCTGATATAATTTCGCTCCCGTCGCGCCCCGACGCTTTCAGCAACGCGGAGAGCGGAACCGTCAATAAAAGCGAGTGCCCGATACTCACGCTTGCTTCGTGCAGCTGCACGACGGTTGGCGTTTCGTGTCTGTCCACGGAATTGATTTTCTTCCGCGCTTTGGTTTCGAACTCGTCGCGCACCGTCGCGGCGTTTAAAAACAGGCGCGAAAAGTGAGTTTTCATTTTAACCTTTTCGTCACGTGACTTTTTCAGATTGCTCAACCCGCTTCGCACAAAGTCACAAGGCTCCATGGTCCAGTTAAGCTGCGTGTGCCTGTGTTGCACCGCGTGCGTGTTGTCGAAACTAAGGTGCGGATCCCCGTCGCCGGTGATGCACCACCCGTCCGCGCCGTTGCGCCATTCGATTTGCGCGACGCGGCACTCGCGAACCTCGGACTCGTCATGTTCATCAATGGGCTGAAACACGTCTTTGTCATCCGCGAAAACCTGGCGCGTTCCGTGCAACGCGTCGTGCCTGTGCCGTTCCGAAAAGTGCAACGCAGCGGGGGCTTTGGAGAGCTGTCCTTTCGTGGAGCTTGAGAGCATCGCACTTCCCGATGCGATGCTCCCGATGGCGTTGATGTCGCAGCGAAGTCCTGTCGCGTAGACGTACCCCATTCCGTTTTTGCGCGTGAACGAAACGTGACACCGAAGTGCGGCGAGCTTGTCTTTCCTCTTCTTCTTCCACTTCGAGCTCATCTCCAGGATTCGTGTCGCAGCCGCGGCGGCGCCGTCGCCGATTCTGAACGTGGCGAGGGAGGAGTTGGGGAACCGGCGGGGGATGGGTAACGATGGTGCGACGACAGCGGCCGCGTGCGTGATCGAATTATTCACCGAATGGAAACTCGCCGATCCGTCCCCACCAAACATCTCATCGAGCTCGTCGTCCAGTGTGAAGCTCACCGATACGGAAAACTCGTTGATCAGGTTGGAAATGATGTCGTGCGGTACTGCTGCTGCGCGAAGATCCTTGCTGGCGACATTTCTACACATCCTTCTCTCCGTATCCGTCTCCAGCTCCATGACCATGTTCTGCAAACTCTCGGCGCTCCGGGAAGCAACTTGCGCGTTCGATCGATGTGACGGGTTACTCGCCGCTTTTTCCTCGCGTTCAATCGCCGCACACAGGTTGATCCGTAAACCTTTCAAAATGGGGTGCATGCACGGGTCGCCAACCTCGTAACTCGGTAAACGTGGGTCATGTGACCGGTCAACGAACCGGTTGTAGGACAGAACGACCGGGGGCTCATCGTACACGATTCTTGCGGTTTTTTGTTTCTTGTACAGGTTGCTCGACGTGAGAAAAGGGTTGTTCGACTCCGTTCTTTCGTCTTCCTTCGCGCCGTTTGCTTTTGCCCAGAAGTACGTCAGCTCTTTTGAGAACGTGCTCGGTGCTACGTGGGATAGCCACGCGGCGCCGTCTAGGAACAACCGCGCGTCATCCATATCAGGGCCCGCGCGTGTGAGACTGACGCCGACCCTTACCCAGAGCTGCGTGAGGTGCTGCCACTTCTTTTTTGGTCCAGATTGATCATCACCCGTCTCGTCGTCGTCCACCTCCGCGTCAATAGCGACACACACGCACCCTTTGTGCGTCCGTTTGGAGATGTCCCTCCATGAGCACCCGTCAAGTGAGTTTTCATACGGCGACGTGAGGGCCATTTGCAGCACCAACAGGTGGTGCGTCACGACCACAGACCCGGGGTCCCTGATGTCGATAATCACCGATCGTTCCCTTGCGCTTTCGCCTTCAAACTGACTGATACCCTCGCCATTGCCATTGTCGCCGTCACCCAAAGTATTCTCCCCGACGCCATCCAACGCAACACCATCGCTGATCTCTGAAACTAAGGTCTCCAACTCACCTGGATCCTCCGCGTTGTCAAACTTCTTGGTGATGTACTCCGGGGTCCACTGCGTGGCGGGCGGGTGCGCGAGCGAGTGCAAACTCAAAGCCACGTGCTTGGCTCGGTGTTTCCGCAATTTCAGCTGCTCCAACCGCGCGTGCTGCACATCAACGAACGTCACTTTGTACCGCTTGATGTTCGCCACGGCTCTGTGCCACCGGCCTTTGGTGTAGTTCACGCACGCCTCTGGGGCGGTGGCGAGCTGGCAGGACAAGCTTCTGTTCGGGTCAGAACACTTAGCGAACTCGGCGTGGTAAGTTGCGTTTGCCTCAGATCGCACTTCGTCATCACTCCCTCCGTCATCCGTCCCCCCTTCTTCGCTGTACCCCCACCGTTTCCGCGCGATGTCCTGCCACAGCTCGGGTCGCGACGCGGCTTTGCGCCATGAACGGCACGTTGATCGCGCCGCGAGCACAGAGGGGATGCCCCCGTCCTCCGCCCGCGCCACCGCGGTGAAGATCATGCACAGCATATCTTCAGGTAACTCCGGTGCGGTTGGTTTTGGCGCATCGATCGGGGGACTTCGCGGGCGTTTCGGGGGCGGGGGGGCCCAACGCGGCGCAACCGCGGTCCGCGACACCTCGCTCAACCGGTGGCTGGAGACGTACCGGATGCCCATCTCGCCTCCAAAGCGCCCCGCGCGCGCGGGAAGGCAGGGCGCTGACCCTGTATACAAGATCAACATACCCGTATATGCTATTGACGTCAGAAGGACATTCTTCGAACTTTCGCAAATTAAAAAATCTGGCGGCGCTTCGTCGAACCACCGCCATCACTGGTGCTGGCACGTCTCCTGTGTTCGCGATGGGTCGGTTCCCGTTCGCGCGCGCGTGGCTGCGAGGCTTCGACGCGGGCTCGCTGGGTGTGCTTCGCAAGCGGCTCAGCGACAACACACGACGGAGGTTTCACCAGCTCACGAACGAACGGAGTGTCGTGGATGGAAAAAGTGCATCGAACCGTTCGGGTGTGCGCAATGGCTCTTTGGGATCAGACGGCGCGAGCAGTCGCACGGGCGGTGCTACCGGGTCGAAACACGGTAAAAGCTCAAGTACTAGTACTCAAACCCTCCAGAAACCAAAAGGGGCTGTCAAGAGGGGCCTCGCCGCGTACAACCGAATGAACACTTCCCATCCAACATCCACGAAAGTAGGCACGAGCGTCGTGATTCTGTTGTTTGGAGACGCGTCAGCGCAGCGTATACAGCATGAGGCCAAGAGAAGAAGTACAGGACAAGGTGGTGTAGGATCGAAACAGCAAGGAAACGATTCAAAGCGCGCTGAAGACCCTACCGACCGGTTCGTTCTCGATAAGCGCCGACTCCTCGCGTTCGCGTCCTTCGGCGCGCTTTACACCGGGTGGTTCCAGATGCACTGGTTTGGAATTTTGCAAAGTTGGTTCCCCAGTCCGTCCGCGGCGGCGTTGGCCACTAGCGGCAGGAAGTTCTCGTTCCTTCGAAAGGACGTGATAGGTCCGTTACTCGTGAACCAGTTCCTGATGGTACCAGCGGGGTACTACCCGTTTTACTTCGCGTGGACCGGGTTCGTGCGAGGCGATGACTTTGTTGAGATTAAAACCAAAACCAGGGAAAAATACAAATTGCATCTGTTGGCGCAAAACTGGGCGTTTTGGTTACCCGCGCAGGGTGTGCAGTTCGCGCTCGTGCCTTCTTCGTACCACATCTTGTACGTATCAGCGATGGGGCTCGCGTGGAACACAATTTTAAGTCTCACGACGCTGGATAACAACGCGCGAGGTAGTACCGGTAGCGAGTCACAAGAAAACAAGAAAAAAATCGTCGTGGTGAGGCGACAAGTGGTCAGAGCGCCTTAGATACTATTTTTAAACATAAGCTAGTTTCAGACTACACTACATCACTCACCGGTTTCTCGGGTCTCGCACGTCCAGCTTACTGAACCTGGTAAGCACGGAGAGCTTTTTCTCGCGGTCGGCGTGAAGCCTGGCCCACGGGGAATCGCGCGGGAGCTTTTCCAGTAAAGGCGAGGGTTGCTTTTTAGGCTCAGGACTTTCTTGTTTCGTCGTCGTTTCCTCCTCGCTTTGGAAGTACTTCGAGACGGAGGATTTCCGCTGCAGGGACCAGGGCGGTGTGGGGTGCCCTTCCGTGGTGTTTGACTCCACGCCAGGCCTTGTAGGAGACGCAAACGAAGAAGGTTCGTGTTCGTCCTCAGCATGCCTCTCTCGTCTCGGAGGACTCACTGGTGTCGGACTCACTGCGATTGGACTTTTAAGTGTCGGACTCAGCGCAACTTGCTGATCATTGCTGTCCCGGACCTTTTCCAGGCCCCGCTCCGCCCGCTCCGCACACTCAAACACGTGCGTAAAACTCGCGGGGACGACTAAGTTCCCCGGAGGAGGCGGAACTCTGTGGCTTTCATGCGCGTGCTTGGCGTACGCTTTGGAGTAACGTTGAGCGATATCAGATGGCCAATCATGCGCTTCTAAAGCAACTCGCAACTGTGCTTCCAACTCCCGCCGAAGATTTAACTTCTCGCGTTCCAACCGGTTTTGCTTGAACGTAGAGACAGCCTTGTCTTTGAGTTGTAGGCGGCGATGCAACGCGGTCGTGCTCTTTGTTTGCGAATCAGGTGTACCTTCAGATATTCCATTCCCATCGCCGAAGTAGCACCGAACCAGAACCTCTCCCACGAGCGGATTGGCGTTTCGCAAATCGCACCAAGGGAACCACTCGGAGCGCTTATCAGCACCATCAGTGATGGTTCCAATCCGATCAAGAGGAACAACAACCCGCCCTAAAAAGTCATCCGCGTCGAAGTCTCCGAAATCGTGGTCGAACAAATCTAAAGTGATTGCTTGGCCGCGAACGTCGTTGACGGTTTTTTTATTTTTCGTCGAGCCTGTTTGCCCACTGGAAGCACCCGCAGCTTCATCACTCGCTTGGCACGATACGCACGAAGACGCACTCGAGACCTGTTTACCCTTCGTCTTCGCCTTGCCATTGTGTCTTCTGGAAAATTGATCCTCCCGAATCGTCTCCTCCGAACTGTTCTCCACGCGGAAAAAGAAGTCGTGACGCCAAACCGGCGCCGTCGTGCCGTATATGACTGTTGTGCGAAATACTTGAGGCTCAGGGTAATTGCCCATACGGTTGCGCTCAGTCCCCATATATGTATTCCCTTGCAACGTAGCGCATACATACGGGTCCGAGGTTCCAGACACGTCGCCCGCTTTGATATCCCGAGCTTCCAATACCCTAACTTTTAAACGCGTCTTCTCGTCATCAAGAAAATACGCGCTTACGCAAACCGAACCCATAAAAGTCTTTTTCAAAAACTTCTTCGACCGCGTGTGGACTTTCCATTTTTTTTCGCGGGGTTTGGAAGACGAATCGCCATTTCTGGCTTTCGGCAGGTTCTTAACAGACACAGCGAGCTGCGCCACCGGATCATCTTCCCCTATTACGTTTTCAGAGAAGAGCTCAAACAAAATACTCGAGTCGCCGTCGACGTCGCAATTTTCGTACACAAACTTTTCGTCGAAGTTGAAGGTTCCCTTTTGTCTTTTGCCGGAGTAGCTGGTGTCTGTTCGTCTGACGTCGTCTTTTTTAGGCACAGAATTGACACCTACCCGCAACAAACTTACCCGGACGTACGCATAAGACTTGACCGTCATCGCGTTTTGCAAACCGACCGACATCGAGGAGAGCGCGCTTCTTTTTTTATTTTTTTCATCAATTTCCAAAAGACTTTCCTTTCCCTTGCTCTCGATGACGTGGACTCGAACTCGGCCTGGCGCGTCCGCGTCCGCGAACAGGGACACGTGTAGCGCTCCTAAATTCTCAGCAGGAGGAGGAGGGATGTCTTGCAGCTTGGTCCAAAACGCTTTGACGTTCGAAGTGGAGTTTGAATTGTTTTCTTTGCGGTTACCAGTCGTGGAACTTTGTATCGCTTTCATTTCCAGACTCATCGAGTTCATTTCTTCAATCGCGTCCACGGGTATAACAACCGCGCCTATGACAGGTCCATCCTTTTTTCCAGGAGTTCCCTGCCGCACCACGCATAACACGTGCTCCTCGTCGCTTAAATTCTTAGCCGCGAGAAAGGTTACGGACGTGTCCCAGTAATGGTCGTATTTTATTTTCTCGTCCGTTTGCGATTTTTTCATCCGCGCGCCGTTCGAAGTTCCGACGCGCTCGCCGCTCAAATCGACCGTAACGTACGCGGAGGTATTTGGAATAAATTGTCCGATATTAATGGGCAAGTCTCTGCCCGCCAGAATATCAATCGTCACAGGTCGTGTGCCACTCGGGGGATCGAATTTCGGGCCTCGTTTAGGGGGTTTCAGTAACACGCCGCGAGCGTCGTAAATGGGCGCCCACCGATTTGGATTTTTTCCATTGCTACTCGATACGTTCCATGCGTTGTTTAATCCGTCATCCTCACCTGCAATAAACACGAACCTTCCATCCCCTCTCCGGAACACTTTCTCCTTCCCAACTCGACTTTCGCTTCGCAACACCAACTCGAATTGGCTTTTCTGTCGCTCCACCGCCGCTGCGTTTCGCTCGTTGACGAAGCGCAAATCTGTTTTTTTCGTAGCTTCGTACCGCAGAGTTTTTTTTTTAATCTCGCGCTCGGTAGCAACCGCCAGCTCTTTAGCTGCGAAACGCTCCGCCTCGCTTGTGTGGTCCAGTAAGTTGCGGTCAACCGCCCGTCCGACCTTCGCAGCCGCCAGAGAAAGACCCTTCTTCGCGGAACCGAGCGTGACGCCCAGGACGCCCATCGTGACACGTATCTAGCTAGCTTGGAAAAGCGCAGTAACAACGGTCGGCACTAATCGTTTTTCTCGGAACCGACTAAGATGCGAGTCTTGTGAGGGCGTATCGGGAGTCCCGAACGCCAGCTGTCAAAAAAGATCCCGCGCCAGATGAACCGTAGGTCCCACCCCCGCCTCCGGGAGCGCGGGAAGGGACGAAGAACGACGCAAGCCGATAGTGTCGGAAGAGTCCCAACTCGACTCATTTTACGGAGATGGGAAAGTTCGTTGGATCCTGGGGATTTTTTCGGCTCATCCGATTACTCGTACCCGACTCCTATCGCGATCACAACGACGCTCGCGTCGAGCACCCCCCCCGCCTCGATGTTCACGACATCCGCGGTCTCGCGCGTGTCGCCTGTGGCGCGCGCGCGCCCATCGGGTCGCGCCACGCGCCGATCCACCATTGTCCCCGCCGCGCACTCGCGCCGAGGCGTGGAAATCAACGCGTTTCCGAAACGCGTCCCGGCGAATGTGGCCGGTGTCACTGTGAAGTCACAGGTCGTCGGCTCTCCCCTGGATTCCAAATCGCAACGAGGACATGGTGTGATCACCAGCGCCGCGTCTGCTGCTACTCCCGCCCCTACTGAAACCGGCGAGACCGCGGCGGTGGTGAACACCGTCAAGGCAATCTTCGGCGCCGGCGGTTTCTCCCTCCCATGGGCGTTCGCGCAAGGCGGGGTGGGTTTGGTGTCCGTGTGTCTGCTCGCGTCGTACGTGTTCGCGTTAGAGGCGCTGAAGATGCTGGTCAAAGCACAGGACGTGTTGGTCGAGGCCAAAATCGTGAACGGCCAGGAAGACGTCCAGACGTACGCCGGGTTAACAGGCGCAGCGCTAGGCCCTTCCGGGGACATTCTGTGCAAAGCCCTGAACGTGATTACGTGCTTCGGCATCTCGGTGGGCTATATGATCTTCGTCAGTGAAACCATGATTAGCATGTTACCAGCGGCGACACAGCTGTCCTACACCACCGCGAAGATGATCATCACCAGCTTACCGCTGTGGATCGCGTTGTCCTGGCAGCGAAGCTTCAAGGGAGTCAATCTCATTTCGCTACTCGGCACCGTGTCTGTTGCGATCGGCATGCTGTGGGTCTCCATCGTCGCCATCACGAACCCGATGCTCACGACGAACATGCAGGTAATCCCCATGAGCAACCCCTCCGCGTTCTCCGGGTTCTTCGGAACCGTCGCGTTTCTGTTCTTCATCCACTTCACCTTGTTCGGCGTGCAGGAGGGCATGCCGGATAAAAAACGATTCGTCCCGGCGGTGAGCAAAGCGTTTGGGTTGAGCATGGTCATCAGCGCCGCGTTCGGGTTGCTGGGCGCGTGGGGCTTCGGCCCTGGTGTGAAATCAGTCGTGATCACGATGCTGGATGGGTACGCTGGGTTAGCCGTGAAGACCTTACTCGTCGTCAACTTGCTGTTCACCTTCCCCCTGATGGCGCGGTCGTGCCTGAACATCTGCGAGAACACCATGGCAGGTAAAGGAAAAGAACCGAGCGTCCCTGTGTCGCTCATCACGCGCGCCGCCTTCGTCACCTTCGCCGCGTTCCTAGCATCAATCGTGCCCAACTTCGGAACCGTGCTAGGGTACGTCGGGGGGTTCTGCTGTTGTGCGATGACCCTTGCGATGCCGCCGGTGATTTTGTCCAAAGCGATGGAGAAAGCGGGGGCGCCGGCGGAGGGGTTCGAGAAGACTAAGATTGCGACTGTTTGTGTCGTGGGGCTGGTGTGCATGGTGCTGGCGGTGGCGCTGTAGGGGGGAGGGATAGAGTATCTAGTCTGACGTTTTGATATTACAGAGAGTACAGAGTGATACACTGCATACCCTCTATGGAAACTTGGGCTATGGGTATTTAGGCTCGATAAACGGTTGCCCTTCGCGTCCTTTTCGAATCACGTCGCTCATGGGCGGCGTGATGGGTTGCCTGACTTTTTTTGTTTCCTGCCTTTCTCGAGCGTACGTCTTCAAATGACACTCCTTCGCGACTCGAATGGTTTCTCCGACAATCTCCGCGATTTTCTCATAGGCACCCCTCCTATACCCCCACGCGTCACCTACCCCCCACTCGAATTTTTCATTCGCCATCAATGCAGCGCCTTCCACTTGCTCTAGCCAATCCCCGAGCGTCAGCGTAACGAAATCAAACCAAGTGTCGTCGTCGACGGTAATTTCGAAACCTCCGAGTTCAGGACGAGCTTTGAAAACGTGGTTTCCAGGTTCCGAATCCAAGTCGTTGTCCACGCTTAGCCGGTCCACAACGCAGAAGATGTACACCAGCTGTTCTGCCTTTTCGCCGATCATCGCACGCAACTCGTCTCGTTTCTCGTAGGGTAGACAAAATCCTTGGAAGCCTTCGCTTCCGTAAATTGAGTGAAACAACCCGGCATCGTGCAGATGGGATTTTTCAGGACACCACGCTTGCATCACTCTGCGAACCCCAACCAAATGGTCGTCGAACTTCCCGTTTCCAGTGTGTTTTACACCAAACGAGCCCTCGCCGTTGAGGTACTTTAGTTTTGTAGGTTCGCATGGAGTGGATTTGATGTTGGCAATTAACAGCTTCATTGGGGACAGATTTGATGAGTTTGCCTCGTCACCATTTTCGCGGGATGACATCATCGTCTCATCCTCATCACTGCTATCCTTTGGGTTTTCAACGGCGGGTTTCGCGAAACACTCCGCCAAGTGATCCAAGCCAACCTGGCGGCACTCTAAAGACCACTCGTTACGCATCGCCGCGCGCTCAGCTGGGGAGAGACCATTCGGGTCTTGCGGGAAGTCATCCGCCCGGGATCCGCGCGCGAAACATACCCAACGATTTGGGGTGCGGGAACGTCCCCGGGGATATGTTCTTTGCGCGAAAAACTGGCAGGGGACACGTCCCCCCGCACTTCTCCCGAACACGCGGGGGAAGTGCGGTCGCGCGTCAACGCACGTCAGCGCGGCGGCGGAAGACATAGGGAGTGGCAGGAGTTGAGCGCAGCGGTTGGTTTTGGAGAGACGAGTGACTCGATATTTCGCTCGCGCAAAATTTTCGGTCAGGGGTTTGAAAAACAACCCTCCGACGTTCTCGCGTCACTTCGTCGCACACCACGACTTCGCCATGGCTCGCGGTACCAAAGTCCGCGACGAAACCAAGGCGATCCCCGCATCGTACATCCGCCCACGCGACGGCCCCGATGGCGTCCGGACGTACAACGTGCGGGCGTACGACCCGGCCCTGCGTAAGTGCAAGACCCTGGGCACGTTTTCGAGCCGAACCGAGGCTGAGGCCGCGTTTCGAAAGGGCCAAGCGCGGTTGAGTGGAGGGAAGGCTGACCCTAAGCCCTCCTCTCCGAGTATCGCCCCGACCGCGAGCGAAGAGCAACACGTTCCGTGCGAGCCTAAAAGCGTGACGCGCAAACGTCCGCGCACGATGGGCCAGCTGACCAGAGGAACACGCACGTCTCCGCGCTTTTCAGGAGCGGCCAAAGAAGGTGAGGAAGTTTTTGGCCAAAACAAAAGCGCAAAACGAAGGAAAACTCGAACCTCGCAAGCGGCGGAGGGAATTTTCGTCACGCCGCCCACTGCAAGGCCCGCGCGACGCGTTTCAGGCGCCATACGCGCACTCGCCAGCGCCGCTGAGTTAATCTCGCCGCTGTACCAAGAGCAAGAAGTATCTCCCGCGCGACATGATGACGCCGCCGAGAAAAACGCCTCTGATTTCGTAACTCCGCTCGCGCCCGGCCAAACGCGTTCCCCGCGGGGCGGCGACATGTGGAGCCGCGTCCGCGCGTTCATCAACGGTAGCGACTACCCCGTGCCCGTGACGAACCTGGTGGATGTACCCAACGTACCTTCTACATCCAACGGGGGTGTCCAGCGCGATACGAACATGAACGGACCGGGCGGCGGTGCTGGGGAAGAACTGGACGAGGACAGTCCTGGTCCGGCGGAGCGCTTGGCCGCTTTTCTGGCGTCTGCGGCGAGACGGCTTCGGCTTGGGTTAGGCGCGGCGGCTGGGCTGGAACAAACAGGCCCCTCGGGTGTTTCCGTGAAAACACGAGGGATGACTGTGCGGGTTGATGTGCAGACGGAGTAGGCGGTTTCATGAGTCACGAGACGAGTGCGATACGAGGGAGTTTTTGTTTTTGGCGCCACGATTGAATAATAATTTTACTTGCAACTCGATTGATTCGAGAATCGGCCATCACACCGGCACGCGCGTTTGTCGTTCCACAGCCTTACACAATGGGCGACGAATCGATGGAGATGAATCTAGATGACGCGATCGCGGACGCGGAGAAGGCACGCGATGAAAAAAGAGGCGGACGAGGAGGACGAGGAGGACGAGGGCGAGGAAACGATTCTAATCCGCCACTTCCCCCCGGGCCAAGGCCATCTGTGTTGGACCGGCTCGGCGGCGGAGGCGGTGGCGGAAGAAGCGGAGGTCGCGGATCGTACGACCGCGGCCGAGGTGGTCGCGGCCGCGGCAGAAGCGACGGCGGTTTCCGCCAGGCCGAGACCCTGGACGGCTGGACCCCTTCCGGTAACCAAAACCGCGAGGGGAAGGATTGTTTCATAGGAACGTGCGAGGGCTGTTCGAAAGAATGCGAGGTGTTCTTTCGACCGGTCAAGGGCGGGAACCCCCCGGTGTGCAACGAGTGCCACCAGAGCTTACGACAAGTGCGGGACGATGCGATTGAGGGCGGGTATGGTGGCAGTGGACCTGATCGAGGGCGACGGGGCAGTGGACATTCACGGTACAACCCGTACGGCCGAGACCAGATGGCGGCGATGCAGCAGATGATGGGGCAGATGTACGCCGCCGCGCAAATGCAAGCGGGGCGCGGACGTGGCCGAGGCAGAGGCCGAGGCGCTGGAAGAGGGAGAGGCTCAAACAAGTGGGTAAGACCGGGGTCGGAATTGGAGGGTGCTGGAGGTGCACAGGACGGGGGCGGGGGAGAGGGAGGCGATGTCGCTATGTAATGGAGTTCTGATACAAATCTATTCTAATTTCTCAAGCTTTATTTCTTTTGATGACAAACACGATTGATACGCGCGTCTTCCCTCTCTCCACCTTTTCATTTATGGAAACGTTCGTGGTTTCGCAGTTCACGCACTTATCCGTGATGAAATCGATGCGAGTTTCTCTTATGCCGTGCCGCAACCGGTACGCGTCGTTTTCATACACAAGTAAAGACCTGCAGCGGAGCATGACCTGCGCGCGAGGAACTGGTTTTTCATTTTTATCGTCGTCATCGTCGTCATCATCGCTAGCAACCGCAATTGCTTCGCTCCCGTCGTTTTCCCAAAAGTCAATCAGCGCATCGCCTTCCAGGGTGAGAATCGCGACACAAGGCGCGTACACGTCACCGTCGTTGTGAGGGGCGATTCCCGATGGTACCTGGTACTCGTTCACCAGCACGTGGTTGGGTTTGACGTGCTTTTTATTTTTATCATCGCAAAAAACGTTTCGCGAAAACAGCGCGTCCACGATCGTAGATGCCCACGGAGGGAGCGGCTCTGTTACCGTCACGTCACTCGGCTTCCCGCCCCAGTTCGCGATTCGGCGGCCGCCGTCGGTTGCTGTGGTCCACCTGCTGTTGTTTTGAGGGGAGCGTATCGCGGCTAGCAGCGCCTGTTCCTCACTCTCGGTGATGAACTCCGGGATGTGGTAGAGACCGGAAACAGGTCGCGTCGCGTTTTTCCCGACGTCGAAGTCGCTCAGATTCACAGCCGGCCTTGACTCAAGAGACTCGAGGTAAGTTTCGGTTGACTCAACAACAGTGGAGGTACTCGCACTGGCCGCCGCGCGACGACGCGCACGTTCCTCCAGAAACAGCTTCGTGAGGTCAGGGGGCATGGTGGAGTGCGTGGGGGATGGAGTTCAGATTGATATATCAGATGGACGCAATACAAATAATTGATGAATGAAATAAAATTGCATCACGAGGGGCGGCGACTAGTACAGACTCTTTCCTGCTCCCCTAACTACATCCACTTCTTCGACCGAATGTAGAGCATAATCATCCCGAACCCGAACACACCCCCAACCGAACAAAGAATGTTCACGAGGACAAAAGTAGAGTGCGAGTCTTCCGTTCCGTTTTTCAGGTTCATGCCGTAAATGCCGCCAACCATGGAGTACATCGAGACGAACAGCGTCGCTGAGGTTAGCGTGACTTCAAACTTCTGCAGCTGGTTTCTGGTGACGTCTAATTGAATGTTCACGAAATCCTCCGTGTCGTTGATGAACTGGTCGATGGCGTCTAGCTCGGCGTATGTCGAATCAATGTGCGCGAAGTACGTCTCCAGAAGATCCTCCACCACCTGCAGGTCGGAATCCTCCTGGTGGATGTACACCTCGTCGCCGAATAAATCGGAGTCGATGTTTTGTTGGTTGCCCGGAGTTTGAGGGAAGGGTTGAGGGTTGTTTCCTGAGTTATTCTTAAGTTGATTCGCAGCATCGGTGTTTGACCCACCACCAGTTCCAGTCACCCCCCCGTCTACGCCGTCAGACCCAAAGTTCAAGCTCTGCCGCCGCATCTTGAAGCTCCCCCCTGATCCATGGATGAAATCGCGGTTCAAGTGGTTGCCGAAATTGACGCTCGGGCGACCCATTCTATACGCCGAATAATCACCTGACCCCGTCATTTGCTCCGGGTTGTTAACCGCGTTCGCCTCCACCAAAGCCTTCCTGGTTAAGTACATGTCACGCATGTCGGAGTCATCGTCCAGGTAGCGCTTGATTTCCTCCCTAACCTTGGCTACCCTACCCGTGAGTCGCGTGACTTTGCTCTTCACCCTTCGCACTCTTTCTAAATTGAATGTGTCGACTTTCTTGCGCAAGCCCGCCAATGACGCCCTCACTTCTTCCCCCACGTCTCTTCGATCCCTCTCAAGAGTATTACAAACGATTTCGAGCGCCACCTCTAACCCGACCAGCTCGAAAGGCAAGGTTTCTTCGTTGTCTCTGCTTGACAGGCTGCGCATGCGGTCCCGGGATCGTCTACTTCCAGACGGACTGAACTCGTCGTCATCGCTCTCGTCGTCGCCAGGAATTTTTAAATTCTTCTTCGAGCCCTTCTTTTTTTGTTTTTCTTTTTTGATAGGGTTCGTCGACGTGCTCGGAACACTGCTTTCCATCGCTCGGACCCCAACCGGCGCTGCTTTCCCGTCCGTACCCAGCCCAAGGTTGCTCATTTTCTGTTTGAACCGCGCGGCGTTCCCAGCGCCCTCCGCGTCGCTCGAGTGGTTCGACACGTTGACGGGTTCATTTTCCAATCCCGGAATTTGTTCGCCGTCGTTTGGAATGTTCGGCACGGTTCGCCCATCCATCAGTTTCAGCTTTCTCATTAAAAGACGTCGTTGGAGTTCGGGTAGAATTTTCATGACTGTATAGCTCCGGGGCCCATCCTGCATGAAGATGTTTTCGCTAGTGATCAACAACCGGACCTGTTCGATGTGCATCACGATGCAGCGTTCACGGCATAGAATAGCGGCACTGTAGGAATCGCTTCGGTTGGGTTCCAGCATTCGGAAATCTCTCATTGGGACGCCGAGGTGTTGCGCTAACCGGTGCTTGTCAATCGTAACGGGGGTACAAACGCCCTCTTCGTTGATCCGGAGCCAGGCGCGTGGACCAATAGGACGGTTGGTGTTGTTTTTAATAGTATCCACGTTCGCGGTCGATGTCTCGGCGTACAGCACGCCGTCGTTGGCGCCGCGTCGTTCGTTTCTCTCAGTGTCACCCTCGATTCTGTCATTCAGATCGCTGACCGAACCCCGCCTACTGTCGTTCCACGTGTCACTGCCCTTCTCCATCCTGTGATCGTGAGATTCTAAATCGCTGTCGTGCGGCTCGGAGGACTCCCCATCGTGAAGCTCGATTCTGTGTTCCCGGTCAGGGGAAGGGTCACCAGACTCGTTCTCCAGGTCAGTGAAATCCCCGGCGTACCCTTGGTGAAGCGGGGTCTCCACGGTTGCGCTGCGGCCGTGGGACGCCACGCCAAGTTCGCCACCTCCTCCTCCAGAGTCAACCATTGCGCGTCGTTGTTTATTCCTATCCGAACCGCGGCGGCCCAGCAAAGGCTCCGACAAGTCTATCGTCGGGGTGCCCGCGCGAGCGGGTGTGTACGCACGAAAAAGCTGCAGTTTAACCCGCAAAGGCCGCGGCCTCGTCCGAGAATTGCAGAAAACACCAGACGCACGTGCTTAACCCCAATCTCCCCTGAAATTCCAACGCGGCGTTTCAGCTCCTCATCCAAGGAAAGCAAAAGGCGTCGCTGCTTCGGGCACCGGCCGGACACACGCACGCGCGCAGACCCCGTGTCTACGCCGCACGAAGTGTTCTTTCGTTCTTTGCGAGTCCAAGCCCTTCCGCGTCTCACTCGTGCCCCGCGCGTATCTTTCATCGCTCTTCCGGAGCTTTGACCTTCGAGACACAAATCCGTGATCCGCTTTCGCTGCAATGGGGTGTCCCCAATCCCGCCTCGTGGATGAGGCGCCGATGCGCGACGCGAGTAACATGACGAACGCGGTTAAGTCCAACGCCCCCGCCGCGGCAACTCAACCCCCTTTCAAGAAGAAGGACCGGGATTTCGAAGCCGACCGCACCCGGCTGGCCCGTGCGCGTAAGAAACGATTAGCGGTCGCGGTGGAGGCGCTTGCCTCGGAAGCCTCCATCGAAGTCGTGCCCAAAGACGAAGACACCGTTCGTTTGATCGCACGCGCCGTTCGTGACAACCCCCTGTTCGAGGGCCTTCCCGATGAAACACGTGCGGTGCTGATTTCCTCGATGACCCGGGTTGAGATTGACTCAGGCGCGGACATCATCACGCAGCACGACCCACACGCCACCAAGTTTTACGTCCTGGAACAAGGCGCCGCGGTGGTGCGGGTCAAACCGAAACAGGAAGACGAGAAAAAGACGGATTCGGATGATGAAAACGCACTCGCTGATTACGCTGCCACTGAAGAAGACGTAGACACAAAATCTGGACCCGTCGTCGCCACGATCCGTTCAGGCGACGCGTTCGGCGAGCTCGCGTTGCTGTACAGCTGTCCCAGGGCGGCGACGGTACGAGCCACGTTCGACTGTTCCCTATGGGCGCTGGACCGAGACGTTTTTATTTGCGTCCGCCGCGCGTTTGAGCTCGCCCAACGCGCAAAGAAAAAGAACCTCGTGGACAACGTCCCTGCGCTCGGTTTGTTGACTCAAGAGCAAAGGTCTGGGGTGGCGGATGCGTTGAAACCGGTTACGTTCGACAAAGGCATATCTGTGGTGGTGAAACACCAGCCGGGTGACCGGTTCTTCGTTGTTTCAAGTGGCAAGCTGGAAGTATTAGACCCCGACTCCAAAACCGATCCTGACAAGCCGTTGGCGTTTCTATCGCAAGGCGACGCGTTCGGCGAGCGCGCGCTGATGAGTCAGGATGACGTGAGACAAGCCACGGTGACTGTAACTTCAGACCACTGCGAGCTATACTACCTCGAGCGAGCTGAATTCAACACCCTCCTAGGGTCCTACAGCCATGTCAAGAAGTTCCTGGCGTTCCGCAACGTCCCCGCTTTGAACTCTGTTTCGGACGAGGATTTGCATTTACTCGCGAAAGGCGTTGTTGAGGAAAGGTTCGGAAACGACGAAATCGTGTGCGCGCTCGGTACCGCCGCGGATGCCATGTTCGTCATGGAGAGCGGCGTCGTCACCGTGGAATCCATCACACCCGCGAGCACATCTTCGAAACTTAAACCCGATCCAAACGCTCTCGATACGGAATCGAACGAGTCCATCGGAGTCCCGAAACGCCCGGGCGAGTGGTTCGGGGAGCGGGCGCTGATGGGAGCGAGCACGACACGTGCGATTCAAGCCACATCAGTTGGCGAAACCGTTATCTACGTGCTACGTCGGGCTGTGTTGGAGCTCACGTTAGGCGTAGGGCTGGAGAAAATCGAACGAAGAGCGCGTCTGGAACGCGTCGCCGACGTCGCGTTGTTCCAAGGACTCGACGACTCCACGAAGGCGGCGCTCGCGGATGCGCTCCAACCAGTGGCCGTAGAACCGAACGGCGTGGTTTTTGAACAGAACTCCAAGGGCTCCGAGATGTTCTTCATCGAGAGTGGCAATGTGGCGCTGTGCAAGGTCACGGGCACGCACAAGACTGTTTTGAAAACCGCCACCCGGGGCGAACACTTCGGCGAGTTGGCGCTGTTACGGGGCGACCCTAGGGCGGCGCGAGCGGAAGCCACGGAAACCGGCGCGTTCCTGTTAGCCCTTTCACGTGACGTGTTCCACAAAACCGGAGGCGCAACCGCGCGTGCCGCGCTTGAAAAAGCGGCGCTGGAGGCGTACGGTGGAAGAGCAAACAGTCTCAACGGCGATTCCCAAAACTCGATCACTACGACGTTTGGGTCCTATACGCAGCTCACCGATTTCAACCTAAAGGCGGTGCTCGGCGTCGGGGCGTTCGGCAAAGTGTACCTCGCGACGCACGATACGTCGAAAATGACCTGCGCGATCAAGAGCCTATCGAAACGTCAGCTATTAAACGCGCGGCTGCACAAGCACGTGGTGCAGGAGCGGGACGTGATGCGGGACGTCGCAAGTAGCAAACACACCGTGTGTCTGTTAGGTACGTTTCAAGACGCCACGCGACTGTACGTCGCCACCGAAGTGGTGATGGGCGGCGAGCTGTTCAACCGTTTAGCTCGTGTGGGAGGTGCCATCTCTGAGTCAGACGCGCAGTTCTACACCGCATGCGTCACGTTAGGACTACAGTACATGCAGAAGAAGCACTACGTGTACCGTGATTTGAAGCCCGAGAACTTACTCGTGGCGAGAGATGGGTACGTTAAGATTGCCGATTTCGGCTTTGCGAAAAGACTAAAGCCGGGGGACAAGACGTACACCTTGTGCGGCACCCCCGAGTACATGGCCCCGGAGCTGTTCAAGCAGAGCGGGCACGACCGAGGCGTGGACTGGTGGGCACTCGGTATCCTCGCCTACGAAATGGTCCTAGGGTCACCTCCGTTCTACTCACCGGATGGAGACGGAAGCGCGCAAGTGAGACGCGTGTTGAGTGGAAAGTTCGTATTTCCAAAAGGCCAACACCGAGCGTCCGCCGAGTTCGAAGACTTCGTCAAGAAGTGCTTGCACCCCACGTCATCGAAACGCTTAGGCTGCGGCAAGGACGGCGCGAGTGACGTGAAGAAACACGTGTGGGTGAAAGGTGTGGACTGGAAGGGGATCGAACAAGGGACTACGAACTCGCCATGGCTCCCCCCCGTGGGCGCTTCCGATGACGACACCTCGTGCTTCGACGAGTACGACTTGCACTGCGAACACCCCGGCGCGGCGTTCGAAACGGGGAAAAAGGGACAGATAAGGGAAGACGACGTGTTCAAGGGTTTCTAATTTATTGTGTTTGAAAGAAAGAAGAAGTGTGGATAGGGAGTAAGTATTGTATTGATCACAGGTTAAATTGCATCTGGTATACATCGCAATATTTATCACTCATGCGTTGATGTCTTCTATAGCCAATCACTCCTCCAATCCAACCTAACTCTCACGGCGGCGACCACGGCGTGTACCGCTTCCAGTTCCTTATTCCTTTTTTGTTCAGGAACGAGCCCTTCGGGGTGTGCATTTGGTGCGTTAATTCGTTCGCATCTTTGGAGCGAGCGCTCATCATCGGCAGAAACGGAACTTCATTAGGCGCGTCTGGGCGGTTGGTTAATCCAGGCATGTCGTCGACGTGATGCAGCCACCCGTGCCACTCCCTGGGCACGGAAGTGGTGTTGTAGTTGTCGAGATCAGTGTACTCCACCCATCGGTGCCTGCCGCTTTGGTAACTCGTGTTCTCGAAGTACTTGTTGCCGTTACTGTCCTCGCCAACCAACGTGCCCTTGCGGGATTTCAGCTGCCTGTGGTTTTTTGGATGATTGGAATGACACACAGAGTGGATGATGGATGGCGATGATAGGGAGGGTGGGTCAGGCCGGGTCTAGGGTTTGGTACTACGGTGCGTCGCGGTATTGTTTGTGAACGGACGGAACTGGTGTTGGAAACTGTTCAAGTCGGTACGCGCGACCGCGTGCGTGTCCTCGCGTCGCGTAACAGCGCCTGCGAGACAGGAAACCCTCGGTCGTGAGACGCACCACACGCTTCCGTCCAGGATCTGCGTCAGGGTGGACGCGGCGCGGGACGACGCCACTGCTGGGGCCGCCAAGGGCGCGCCCAAACGCGAGACTACGAAACGCAACATCTTCGCGCGCGGAAATACACGCGACACGCGAAGTGCCTGGCGGTGAACGGGAGCCCCATGGTCGATGCGCAACAGTCACAGTCTCACAGAGAACGTCTCTAAATAAAAATCTTGAGTCGATTTCCTCTTGAAAATAAACCCATACGTCGAGACTATAAAGTATTGTAGCGTTTTATAAACTTTACCATCCGTAGATTGGTATCTTCCGATCATACCACCTTGAATACAGCGATACCCATCAGA
>TARA_B110000977_G_scaffold154831_1_pt1 | contig 25525 bp, 18 predicted proteins | sample TARA_B110000977 | Tara Oceans TARA_B110000977 (sample SAMEA4397798) | marine metagenome | biome: Polar Biome; feature: [SRF] surface water layer (ENVO:00010504); material: water (ENVO:00002006), including particulate matter (ENVO:01000060) such as... | depth 5 m | reverse complement strand
GGGGGCGGGGCGGTTATATCACTTGAAAAAGCACACAGTATGCTCGTTGCGCACCTCATGGAGCTGAAAGAGGCTGTTCTAGCGATGCCTGCGGGACAAAGCGGGTCGGTCCCCGACGTGTTTTCGCCGAGCAAGGGCAGAAAGCCAGATGAAATAGACTTGACAGCAGAGTAGTTTGCCACGGACACTGGAACTTCTTTCCGTGTCACGACCAGCGCACGACACGTACGACCTCTCGCACTGCTTATTCGTTCACGAAGCGATACTACGTGTGTTTCATAATCAACAGGCTATAATAAATCAATTTAACTCAACGCGTTTTCTTGCTTTCCTTCCCGAAACGCGCGCGGACTCCGTTGACGGGAAGCCCCCGTGCGTACATGTCCGCTAACCCAAGGAACAGTAAAATGGTAACCACCTGCGTGCCCATCAGCGCGTACCTACTGATGCTCATCCCGATGTCCTGCCAGCTCCCCTCAGTGGTGACCTGGAAGAAGAACGTGATGGACATCGCATCGCTCAGGGCGATGAACATCAGGTACACCGGGAAGGAGGGGACGCGTTGCAATTTGAGCAGCGCGAGAAACGCAACCGCCACGGTGATCATGGGAATCAGGACTTTCAACATCAACAAACCGCCCATCAGAAACGGTTTGAAACGCGTGGTGAAACGGTACACGGAGCTTATTTCGAAACTCGCGACGCTGGCGATGTTCCCCGTGCCGAAAAACGCGGCGTTTATCAGTGCGAGGAAAACAGCGGCGTGCCTGGCGTCGCCTTCGCGCACCCCTCTGTGCGCGGTGAGCGTTTCGAAAACGACGCCCTTCTTGCCCTGCGACCCCCCAAGCTCGTCCACGGCCCTCACTTTCTGCACGTACCGCTCCAGCGTGAGCCACGCCAGGCACGTACCGCCCAGCGCGGCGTAGAACAGGGACTCGTAGGACACGGAGAACAGCGCGTACGCGGTTGCCGCGGCGAGAAACACGGAGACGAACCGGGGTAGCGTCCTCGGCGGCGAGAACATAGGCAACGGCATCGCGCCTATTGCGATTACCCATGCTGCGAGGTGTAACCACCCTGGGATGGACGCCATCGCGCTCTGTAAACCATCCACGGTCCACACCACCAAGCCAGCACACCAAAGCGCGGTGAGCTGCACCACAAGCAGTTTATACCCTGGCCGCAGTGCGTCTGCGTCACTTGGATCGTCTCCGAACAGATCCAGGGGACGAAGAACAAAGTGCGCAAACACACCAATCGCCCCGGTGCACGCAACTCCTGTGACAACCCATACGGAATTCGCCCCCAAATCGATGGGAAACAACGTGAACGGCGCGAGCGCCCCCGCCCCTGCCGCGGCGACGAGCGCCGCTACGCTCGCGTTTTGCGCAGCGCGTTCGCCGCTTCGCGTCGCCGCCATGACCGCCGCCCACACTAACAGCGCGATCGACGTCATCGCGAACAACCCAGAAAACACTCGCCGGTCGTGGAACGCACGGCACAGCGTTTGCGTCAAAGCCGTCGCAGCGACGAGCACGGCGAGCCTGTGGGCGTGATGCGTCGGTACCTCTGTGGCTTTTTTGGCGCCAGCCGTCTCAACGAAGGCAAAAAAGCAGTGCCTGGCGAACCACACAGGGAGGTTGAAGTACGCGTAGTACGTCGCGGGGCTTCGTCTCACCGCGAGCACGGCGCACGCGGCACACGACACGACTACTGCCACGAAATCAGGGGCGGTGGTCGTGGCGGTAGTCCTTCCTGTTCTAATATTGCCTGTCCCCGCACCCATAAACAGCTCCGCGCCGAGAACGCAGATCCACCCCAGGAAACACGATGTAATCACGCCCATGAGCAACCACCGGTCGTACAGGTGAAGGTACGCGGTGCCGTGGACGCACGCGGTGGACAGGGCCTGTGCGGCGGCAACCGCGGCGTCGTGGTTTCCCGCCTCTCTTTCTTGTTTCGCAGCCGCCAAAAGTTCGTCCGCGTTCGCAAGAGGGGCGTACGGCTTTAAACCGCCGGGGGTGAGAAACGCCGTGAGCGCGGCGTTCGCGGTGACCACGGTTTTGCGTTTGTACACCTTAAGAAGCTGCTCCGCGTTGGCGAACGCGGCGCCGGAGCAAAGCGCGGGCAATGACGGGTCGAGGTACGACACAGGTAATTTTCCCGCGTTGTGCGTCGGCGGGGGAATTCCAAGCACGGACGCGCCCAAAGATGCGACGTCCGCTTGATCCACATCGCACCTGTATTTGTTTTCCAGGCCCCACGCGGACTCGGGGGTGGGCGCGTCTTTTCCGCGAGGCGCGCACGCCGGGTCCGACGCCGCGTCCGCCGCCTTCGCAATCCCAGCACCCCACACCACTAGCGGGGTTTCCGTGCACCCTGGGTCGCCATCGCCGTGTGCGCCCCTGGTGCTCATGCCGTGATCCGCGGTGAACACGTACGTAGTACGTTCGTCTGTTGTGTTTTCGTCCCCCGCGAAGCGCCTCTCAAACGCCGCGACTAGTTTCTTCACGCCATCGTCCACCACGCGCACGTTTTTCGCGTACGCCTCGCCGAACGGTTTATGCGCGTGTCCCGCTGAGTCTAGACCCAGAAGGTGCAACAGGAACACGACGATTTGTCCCTCCAGAGCCGTGCGCTGTGTTTCACCCGTCTCGCCACCCTCAGTGTCTTCACCCGACACGTCCCCGTTTAGAATCTCAATCGTCTTGTCAAACACCCACTCGTCCAGCGCAGCGTGGTCGCTGGACGCGGCGAAATCCTCCAGCTCCTCGGCGTACATCCGGTGACGCACGTGTTTAATGCCCTTGGCGAACAGGGGTACAACGGACGGGGCACCCAGCGCCCACGCCGCGGATGACTGGTTCAGAAGGTGGTCGAACTCCACCGCGTTCGCTTGCCACCCTTTCGTGATGGCACTGGGGTCCTCGTAAAATCCCGCGAGAAGCGCGACGTGCCCCGGCCGCGACTCCGTGGGCGGGCGTGCGTGGCTGATGCCCCATCGGCCGTGAGATTCCGCGATGCCGTGCAAGAATGGGGCGCGGGGGGTCCGGTCATCCTCCATCTCAAACAGCCTATCTGCGCGCAAGCCATCAGCCACGATCACAACCAGCCTCGACGCGGGAGCGGCGAAGTCAGCCTTCGTGGGTTCGATGTCGTGCACCAGAGGCGTCAGGAAGTGCACATCGAACATGGCATAGATGAGCAAAGCGTGCAGAGCGACGCCGAAAACCACCAAACGGGTCTGACGGGTCTGAGAGGACATTATCGCGAGGGATACTACCACCGACACCGGCCCGCGCCGACCGGATCTGGTGTCTGTGGAACAACGTCGGAACTTTTGACGTAAAAATAAAAACTGAATTACAACGCTCATCGCGCGCCCGGGACGCCCATCTCGTCGTCCTCGTCGTCATCGCCCTCGTCATCGTCGTCGAAGTCTTCCGGCTTCGCTTGGAAGTCGTCCACTCCCTTCACCAAGCCGCCTCTTGTGTCCTCGGCTTCGGGGTTCATGTTCGTGGCGAATCCGTCATTCGCCGCCGAGTCCACGGAGGCTTCCTCTTCGTCGCCCTCCTCCACGGCGTCCGGATCCTCACGCGAACGCGCCATGTCTCCCATCGCGCTTTCGGGTTTCTCCTCGCCGAACAGCGCTTCTTCCTCTTCCTCCTCTGCGGCGATCATCTCCTCGCGCTGGCTCGCCATCGTGCGTAACGAGCTGTCCGGCGCAGTGAGCGCATCCGCGGCGCCGCCGTCAATCGGCGCGTCGTCGTCGTACTCCTCCGCGAGCGCGACTAGCGATCCTTCCTTCGCTTTCGCCTCGTCCACCGCGGCTTGCGTCTGCACAAGCACCTTCTGCATCCGCGTGCGGGTGCTCTTTTTCATCCGGTCGTCATCTTCCGCCAGCTTTTCATCCACCCAGTCGCTGATTTCCGCGCGCCGCCGAACGAGCGCCTCTTCGTCGTTCACGTTGGCCATCTCCACGAACCGGTCAAGCGGGCGGTCCGCATCCCAGTGCGCGTACGGCACGGACTCCCCCGAATAGATGTTGATAGGTGGGCCGTCTTCGTGCGGGTGCTTGGTGAGCAAATGACCGATTTGTGGTGTCAACACTTCCAACTCAATGGGAAACCGGAACCGCCACCACTTTGGGTGAATCGCCTTCACCTTTACGTTCACTTTGGTACCCAACGGCAGGGAGTCCCTCACGCCGCCCCACTCGGATTCGCAAATCGCGATTAGCCCATCAGTTTCACACCCGACATCCACCAACGCGCCGTGGTACAGCTCGGTTGCCACGACTTCGCCCTCCAACAAGTCGCCAACCTTTAAATGCTGCAACTGCATGCGGGAAAGGTCGCCGATGTGCCTCAAGGCCCCGCGCGGGATTTCATCCGTCGAGATTTCCTCCGCCACTTCCAGCGTGTCTCGCGTGGCGGGCCTGTCAAGCTTCCACAAATCCCTAGGGACGTGCTGGTCGTTGTTCACCCCGACGTAGTTCAAGGACCTGCCATCCACCGCGCTGACGATTTCGTGGTTTGGTAACGCGTCCCAGCCGCCACCCTCGATCCACTCGGTTTTCTCCTCCAACTCGTTCGCCGGCCCGACTGGTTTCTCCACGAACCACGCCCCGGCTTTGCTTCCAGTGTAGGGGTTTACCAGGAACGGCTTGTCCGTGCTGCCATCTTGTGGAATCCGCGCAATAGCTTCGTCGTCCAGCCCTTCCTCGACTTCCTGTTCCACCTTCGCCGCCGCCGCTTCGGCGGCCATCACCCCGGGAAGTGACGTCATGGTTTGATAAAGCGGGTCCTCCAGCGTTAGTTCTTCCTGTTCCTCGGTTGACAGGAGCCCGTCTTCGTTCCAAGGCGCGTCCATAAACACCGGATCGTCGTCCCGTCCCCTGAACACAATAGGGTCATCCTCCCCTAGCTTCACCGTGAGCTCCTCTAACTTCCGTAACTTGGCTTCGCACTCGGAATCGTACGTCGCTTTGTCCGCCAACGGCAAGGCGTGGTAAAAGTCAAGCGCGTCGGTGAACCACTTGTTGACGCTTTTTTCGGTTAGTCCTGATCTTCGTGCGATGTCACGAACCTCCCCCGCATCCGGAGCGTACGTTTTGAGCTGAGATAACCGCAGCCACCACATGCTCTGGCAAACGTACAACGGGCGTCCCGATAAACCAAACTCAATCACTTCATTCACCCCGATGTTCATCAGTCTTTCCTCGGTGGATACGTCAGTAGCTAGGACACTTCCCGTCCCCTTCGCGGTATCCTCCGCCGCGAGCCGGTCGATATCGCCGAAACCCTCGTCGTCATCCTCGTCAAGAGCGGCGGTCACCACCACGCGGCGACGCGAAATTCCGCCGCCGACTGACCTAACCCTCGAACCCAAAATCGGTCGCGCAGATGCGACGCACTTCAACGACCGGAGCGTGCCGGCGCCATTGCGCGCAGCCGAACACGTCGGTCGCGCCACAACGCGTGCGCTCGTAAACACCTGCATCGTGGGTGTATCCTGCCTGTGCCCGGCTGAGTGCAGAGGGGTTGGGGGACGAATTGCACTTTTTGCAAAAGTTCGCCGCCGCCCGCCCACATTGATGACTCAAGAAAGAGGGTCTGTTTTCCCAGTCATTCCCGTTTTGTTTTTTTTTGTTTCGTTTTCTTGGACACTCGGCACAATCGCCAAGCGCGGGAAAGTTCTTGCCAGTGTCACTGCGCACTGACGCCGCGATGGACCCCGGCGCTCGTGTCTTCATCGATGGACTAGTGTCCCGGTCCGACCTCAAGGGTATGCGTGCAGAGCTGCTGAGCTTTGACACGGTTGCGGGCAGATGGGCGGTCACGTTGGAGAATAAAGAGAGCATCAAAGTCAAGCCGGCGAACTTAAAATTGCCTGATGCAAAGGTAAGCAAGCTGGGTGATGAAATCTGGGAAGCTGCTAAGCACGGGAATTTGACCAAGCTCGCACAACTTCTGCAGCGCGCATCCCCCATGGGTTGGGGCAACGCGTGCCGAAGCGGTTTCGACATGACCACGCTGGACGTCGCGTGAAGGCAGTGTCACCCAGAGTGCGTTCGATTACTGCTGGAGCATACGCCAAACGTGCACAAGAAGGACTCTTTCGGACAGTGTGCGATTCACCTCGCCGCGGAAGGCGGGAGCGTTGAAGTGCGCAAGCTGCTTCTCGCCGCGGGATCGGACCAGAACATGCCTGACGGCCAAGGCCAGACCCCACTGCACACCGCCGCGGAGGAGGGACACGTTGGGTTCGCGCGGGCGTTGCTGGAAAACGGCGGAGCGCCGTCCATGAGCGTTTTGTACAGAGGAGCGACGCCGTTCCAGTGGGCCGCGAAAGCTGGGCACCATGCCTGTGGGCGTGTCCTGAAAAGCCTTTCGGAAACAATGGCGTATAAAGCGCCGAAACACGACCCAGCGACGCACAGACCGGCGGAACTGCACCAAGACGGAACGCTGAGAAAGTTTTTCGACGGCATGTATGACATGGACCAGGCGGAAATCAAAGAAGATAATTAAGACACCGTGCACGCGTAGCGCACGCAGACACCTTGTAATGAACGTCACTACTTTATGTAACAGGTACCAGGTCTACCTGGTCCGCTATAATAAATAAGCGTTACACCATACGGTTCGGGTTTTTTTTTCCAAGGGTCGCTTTTGCCGACTGTCGTTTCGTTTGTCACGCCCCGTCCCGAGATATTTTGACGGAACTTCCAAGACGCGTGACACACTCTGAGACGCGTGACCACCTGACGCCCATCGTTGAGATGTCTGGCGCGTGTTCGCTGACGTCGTCCACGTGCTGGGCTGCCCGTGCGGTGCCGGGTGCGCTGCGCCGCGGCTCCCGCAAAGCCGCCTCCCCATCGCGCCTCGTGACGCGTGCGAAAAAGAAGAATGACGTTTTGTTCGGGGAGGAGACGAGCCCACCCCTCCCCCCTTCCTACGACTCGCAGGACGAGGACGACGAGTTCGGAAGCCCCGCGTGCGCGTTGGCGTACGCGAGCGTGAATAACGACCACCACCCTGATTGGAGTCTTCTGCAAGTCGACGTCTCCGCGGTTCCTGGGGTGCTGCGTATCTTGTCCTGGCTGATGAACGGCCTGGATTTGGACTTGAAAAAGTCGGTGTGGGACATCGAGGATGGCGAAGACACGGGCGACGGCGAGAACAACGACGTGGTGCACATTAAGATGTGGGTCGTGGAGGGGTACGGGAAACACGCCCAGAAAATAACGGACGTCGCGAGTTTGGAAAACAGGGTCACGGAGTACCTGCGGTTCTGTACCGACGCCGAGCGCAAAACGCACACCGTCATCGAGCACCGCGGAATCATGGTGGACAACAGTTCAGACGCGTCCAAAACGCTCCTGCGAGTGCGCTCGCACGACACCGGCGCGCAGAGCTTACTCAGTTTGGCGTCGACCGTTACCGGCCTTGGCCTCCGAATGAACCACGCGGAACTCAGCTTTTCAACCGGAAAGACCACGGGGGACCCGATTTCCGTGTGGGCCATGGAGCTCACTGACTTCGAATCGAAAAACAAACTTAGCAACGCGCAGGTGCAGGGGCTGTTGTACACTTTGGCGCTGGTGTTTGGAAAATCAAGGGACGGCGGGTTCGGGGGCGCGGACTACCTGGTGGATAAACTGACATCCATGGATGAGAAAATGCAATAGAAACGTCCGCCAGGCATGAGAAAGAGTATTGATGTGTGTGTTGAAGGTCTAAATAAGATAAAGAATTTGACGACGCGTCGTTTATTTCTCACTAAGCGCGTTGATTGCGGCACCCAGCGGCCACGCCGCCTCCACGTTTTGGCCCTTGTACACAATCTGCTTCACCAGCGTGACTTCCATGTCGTCCGTGAGCCGGTACCCCACGACCAGTAACGAGTGCGCGTAGGAAAGGTCGTGGCAGTAATACGCCGCGTCCTTTTCCTCGACACCGTGGAACTCGGTTGTGATGCGCTCTGTTGGCATGGCGCACGCGCGTCGCGCCGCGGCCAAGATTTCACCCGGCGTGGTTTTCCCAGAAGGCTGGTCAGGGTCCACCAGCCCCGCTTGCGAAACTCGGTCGAACATGTAGGAGGAGAGGTAAAACGCCCGGGCACCGGCACCTCTTGCGCCGTCCCACGCCCCCGCGAACGCGCAGTGTTTTTGCTCCTGCACTTCGCACGGCTTGGTCGGGTCCAAAACCTTGTCCACCACGGCTTTGCAATCCAGCGCGTTCGCCGGGTCGCTGGCGTGCCCCACCACTTTGTGCGTCTTGCCCGCGTACGTGTACTCGCCTTGGTGCCCCGTGGGGATGCACGGCGACACGTCGCCCTGCGCCTCCGCCAGCACCGCGGCCCGCGCGGCCATCAAACCGAACCCCAGGTGCGAATACACGTACACGTGGTACGTAAAGTCGCCGGATTTCATCTCCTTGAAGTACCCGTCCGGCGCCGTCGCGACGTGTTTTTTGTCCGCCGCGTACGCCAGCTGCACGCTCCCCCCCCCGAGGTCCACCGTCGCGACCGTGCTCCCAAGGTCGCCTTGAAGGTTCCCAAGTAAATAATTCATGGTGAGCCACTGGAACGCGCCTTCCTCAGCGCCGTCCATGATGGACACGCCGCCGTCGCCAATTGCGAACGGGTAGTCTTGTAGCAAGTCTTGCACCGCGCGTAGCAAATCATCCGCTTGCTCGCCCGGCAACATGCGTAACCCCGCGGTGGCCCTCACCTCCACCGTGGTACTGGCGCGCGCCTCTTCCGGAACCGTGCGCATCGCCACTTCAAGCAGTGGTTTGAAACTAGCAGCGCCCTCTTCCGGTGTGTCCGCGAAGGAACTCAACCCGGGCTTGAGCTGCTCGAACGTGTCGTCGATGAGCGCCAAGTCGCCGCTCGCGCCGATGTCGAACCGAAACACGTGCACCCGGCTACCGGTGCTCCCCGCGTCGAACACCACCGCGTACTTTTTTGTGTCTCCGCCGGAGGAAAGGACACCGCCTCCGCCGGTCGCGGGGGTCAAGTGCGTGTCACGATTGGCGTTGTGCATAGTGTGCACCGTGGAACCGGCATGCGCGTGATCCAACATCCGATCCTGCACGTGGCCGTGCGAGGAAAAGTCAAGGCTGTCTTTAGGAGCGCTCGGCATCAACATAACGACGGCGAGGATAAGGAACAAAGGCACGGACGCCACCGCGAGAATTCCCCGGAACCTCCACATCTTTTCGGACATGGTTTCCCTGCCGAACGCCCGGCGTCCCACACCCATCTTTGGAGACGTAGATGGCGCGGCCTGGCGGTCCTCCGACGTCCTTCGCGATCGCACGATCGTGTCGTCCAGATCAATGTGCTCAGCGTCGGTCGCGACAGAGCCGAGTTCAATTCCAGGAGACAGCGATGGAGACGCGCGTCGAAGCACCGACGCGACTCTGAATCCTATCTCACACGCAGTGTCGCGTGGGGGCGCGAGGTCGTTCTGGGTAGACGAGTGAAGGAGACGCGGAGCGTGTGCCGTTCGTTTTGAGGAGACATTTTTCAAGTGTATTTTCTTCATACTGTTTGCGCAGTGCAGTTGGTTTTTTTCTGTCAACTCGGAAAACCACCAGCACGTCTTCTCCGTTGGGCACTCGTGCCCGCGCGGGGCCGAGTCACGTCGGTGTCACGATGAGCGGCGTCTTAGGGAGCTTCGCGAAGCAGCTATGGAGCGAGGTTAAGACCCACGGACCTACGGTACGTCGAGTTTCTACCTCCCACACGTCGCACCGTCCCAGAAGTCATCCCCAGAAATCTTCCTCAACTCCGAGGCTCTTCCGATGCTAACCTGCCTTCCCCTATGTTACCTCCCCAAAACCTCCTCAGGCGATTCGCTTGTGGTGCTTGGTGAACGTGATCCACAGCTACGGCATGGAGGTCACCATGTGTTTAGGCCCTTCCATGTTGCCCACGTTCAACCACCGGGGCGATGTAGTTTTGATGGAGCGAGTTTCCGTTTTCACGGATGAAATAAAACGCGGCGACGTCGTGATTTCCAAATCCCCCGCTAATCCCAAGCACACGGTGTGCAAGCGGGTTTTGGGGAAGCAGGGCGATCATATTCGCGTCCCAAAAGCGGGCAACTTTGGCGGAGATCTCACCGTGAAAGTCCCGAAAGGCCATCTGTGGCTACAAGGCGACAACAAAGATAACTCGACGGATTCGCGAGACTACGGACCAGTGCCGTACGCGTTGCTCAAGGGGAAGGTGTTTTTAAAAGTGTGGCCGCCAAGGGAGGTGGGGTGGGTCCAGAACGAGAAGTGGAGACACGTGCCGGTTGGGGAGTAGAAGGGGGGGAGATGTTATATTTGTAATATAGTTGGCGACGGCGTTCGCATTCATTTTTTCACAGTACCTAATTGCCGAGGGTTCGATCCCCGTTTTTTCGGATCAACGCGGATGGCGGAACTAGTAGTCCACAGACCGTCAACAGATGGTCAAAACAAGGGACAAACACCAGATCACGCAATGCCAAATCAGCAGACGACAAGGTGGCAGGCTCATTCTGGTCCACAATTGGAGCCGCAGAGTTGGTTACGCCTTTCGGCCAAGCCCCTCTCGCCATGTCCGAGACCTCTTCTCTTAAGTTCAAGACAGCGTACGATGAGGCCAAGAGCACCATCGCCGCGTCTCTGGACGCCGTGAAGACCACCTACGACACCATCAACCGCGATCTCTCGGACGAGCTCAAGGCTGTGGAGAAGGACAAGAAGGAACTCTCCAACTCTCTCGCCAAGGCGAACAAGGAAATCGACGGTTTAAAATCCACCGTTGCTGGTCTTGAGACCTCTCTGCAATCGTCCAAGGAACTCGCCGCCGCTACCGCGACGTCTCTCGAGGTGCGTACGCGCGGACACATTTCGACCGCGGCATTAACCCCGTTTTGATTATCGAAATTGGTCCGATCCGCCTTCAATGCAATTCTCCCAATCCAGACCGCCGCTGACGTATCCATCCCAATTTTAATCCCAAAATTCACAGGCTGAGAAAGCCGCGCACAAGGACTCCAACATCGCGGCTGCAAAGCTCGCGAAGGAGTTCGACACGTTCAAGCAGCAGGCGTCCGCTTCGGAGAAATCCAAGGATGCTACGATTGGCGAGATGAAGCAAAACGCGGCGGTGCAGAAGGCGACGCTGGAGCAAACCACCGCGACGCTCGCGGAGGAGCGAAGCAAGGCGAAGGACGTGAGCTTCGCGCATACTAACGCCGTTGGTGAGCTGGATCGCAAGCTCGAAGCGCTTCGCGAGTCCCTGGAGGCGCAGAAGAAGGAGAACGCGGATTTGGTCAACAAGCTCAACGCGTCAAAGTCCAAACTGGAATCCAACGCCAAGGAAGCTGAGTCGAACGCCGCCGTGCTCAACGGCAAGATCGCGCAGCTCACCACTGAGTTAGGTGGCGCGAATACCGCGGTTGCGGACTGGAAGCGCGAGGCGGACAAAAGCAAGGCGGAAGCCGAGAAGTCACGCCAAGTCGCCGAAGCCGCGTCCGCGGACAAATCTGCGGCGCAAGAGGCGCGCGTTTTGGCGGAGAAGGATTCCAAAATCGCCCTGGAAGCCAAGGCGAAAGCGGAGGCTGAGCGCACTGAAAAGGAACGCGACGCGAAGGAAGAAGCGGCTAACGCGCTCAACGCCAAGTCCGCCACGGAACAAGTCACCAAGCAGTTTGACGCGCTTACGGTGAAGTACGAAGCGATTTCGCAAAAGTACAACGAGACGAACGAAACCTCGAAAGTCGCGATTGAATCGGGCAAGGGTAAGATCTCTTCCCTGGAAGCCACGTTGGCCGAGCGCGAGCTCGCGCTCGCCTCACTCAAGGACGCCTCAGCGGACACCAAGCGCTCGCTCACGAACAAGCTCCAGGAGGAATCCACCGCGCACGAAGCGAGCAAACAACAGTTTGAGCGCCTGAAGCAAGAGTCATACAACCTGTACACGGCGTACACGGGGTGCATGCAGCAGCTCGAGGAGTACCGCGTGGCGCTGGAAAGAGAGTCGCAGGAGTCCGCGCGTCTGCACCAAGCACTGGCGACGCAGAAGCAGGAAGCCGCGCGCGACGCGCTGAGGCCGTCAAAGGCGAACATGATGCTCCCCCCGTCCTCGCTCGCCGGGTTGAACAACGGGCCGGGCGCGAGCGGATTCGAGAATTTCGCAAACTTCCACTCTGCGAACATCTCCGAGCTCAACTCGGACAGCTCGCCCATCAGCGGGAAAGGCACGCCCGCGCGTGACCGCGGGGAAAACTCCTTCGCCGTGGACTAAGGAGAAGGAGAGGTGTGTGTGAGGGAGAGAATAGGTGATATTGTTATGAGAGGTACTTGAGTGAAATCGCCGTGTGTTTTTTTAGTACTCACCCATAAAAAATGTGCCAAACAGTTTTTTTGAGAGGGTTCATTCCGATCATCAGTTCGTAGTCGATTCAGACTCGACCCCGGCTGCCACAACGCCGCGCGCATCGCCGCGCGACGAATTGTGCGGGCGTCGCATCTCCACAGACGTGATCGAGCGCCGTTCGCGTTGTTTGGCTGCTCTCGCCGAGCCTCTCGAGCTCAGCCGTAAAGCACGAGTCGACAGAGATCTACTATCTATATCTGGCGCGAAAAATATGTCGGCGCCGTCTGGAACGCCTCGGAGCGGCGGGAGGTCCTCTCCCTACGGAGGACTGCACCCCGGCGGTGGGAACGGTGACGACACTAACAACGTGCTGAATAAAATCGTCACGCCCCTGCGGTGGGGCATTGGTGGCTTGACCAAGACGGTACGTTCGCGATTCCCCCTTCCGCGCGGTCGGCGTTTAAAAGAAATCTCACGAAGATTCCTCGGCTCACCCACTCCATCTCGTCTCCCTCCGCAGGTTCGTGGGTTCCTCGGGTCCCCCAACGAGAACGAAGCCGGTCCTTCCAATGTGATGCCATCCACTGTGCCTGCTGACTCCCAGGTACGTACCTCGACCAGCACTCTTTGCGTGCTCCGACTCCCACGCCACCATTTGCTTTTTAACCCTAAGCGTCGGCGGTCTCCATCCATTTTTTGCGATTCAAGTTCACCTCTGACGCGCGTTCCTTTCCCCTTCCTCGTCTACCCCTCATCATAGCCCGCGGTCAATGCGAACCTGCTGGACGTCCTGAAGCAGCGCAACGGTCTGACCAGAGAAGAGACGCAAGAGGTGATCAGTCTGCTGCAGCGACACGGCGCGAGCGCGGAGCCCGCGGCGGTTGATGCTGCAGGGCCTTCCACGTCCGCCATGCCCCCTCCCGCTGCCGTGGGTCTGTTCCAGACCCCGAGCAGTGCGGGTCCCACGGCGGCGGCTCTAGGCCCAGCATTAGAGACTGCGTTTTCGAACATCCGAAGCTACATCCAACACGCGAACGAGCGCAGGCGCGCGCCTCTTTCGCTTCCCAACGCGCGCGGCGTGTCCAGACATCCCGCGCTCGGCTACGGCGGCGCGCGCGGTGCTCGAAGCCTATACGGCGCCCAGGATGGGCGGATGCCGCCATCTCTGTTGGATGCGCCCGCGGGGCAAGGCCACGCCGAGACTGCTGGACGCGCGGCAAGGGGATTCGGCGCGAGCGCCCGCGCGGGGGCAAGGTACGGCGGACCGAATTCGCCGCCCACTGCGAGCGGAATCGGGATGGATTGGAGAGCTCCACAGTCGGGGCCTGGGATTTTGTTGCCTGGAATGAAGCGCACTCGGGATAACGCGGAAATGGACATGCACGCGCGCGAACTCGGCCGGTCGACGGTGGCGAGGCTCGCCGGTCCCGGAGATGCGCCGCGCGTGGCACCGGGGGGGATGCCCGCGGGCACGCCCGCCGGGAGCTCGCTCAAGGCGACTCCCGGCGCGTCCTCGGGAAAAAACATCGCGGCGTCCGCGGTCACGACGGACACCGCACGCAGGATTCTCCAGACGCTTGACAGGCTTGCGGGTCAGAAATCCGGAACGGAAACGAACGGCGCGGCAGCTTCACCGTTAGCCAAGCCCACGAACTTATCGTCCAGCTTGAACAAAGCGGCGGCGCCTTCATCGTCGCTTCACGGGTTTCGAGGGATTCAAAGAGCGACGCCTGCGAAAGCGTTGGCGTCTGCGGAAAAACGCGTGTCAGCACCGATCGCATCGCACTCAAAGCCCACGCCTACGCCCGTGACTCGCCCGTCCGTGCTGCAATTCGAGCCCGACGCGTTCAAGGAAAAGAAAACGCCGCCGGCGCCGGCGATCGAGTTTGGGAAAACTGCGTCGGCGGCGGCGGCGGCGGCGAAACCGGTCGCACCTCCGGCACCGCTTTTCTCAGCGCCTGCGCCGTCGAAGTCGGCTGATGATGCATCGACTACCTGCCTTCCCGTGTTTTCCTTCGGGGACGCGTCTCCCGTGACTGCGTCTCCTCTCGCCACGTCGTCCGTGTCATCATTCGACGCGGGAGAGATGCCCAAATACACGTTCGGCGAGGATGACGAGGACGAACCTAAATACACCTTTGGCGGATCGGACGACGGGATGATCGACGCACCTGGCATGGGCTCACCTGTGGTTCCGGAAATCGATGTCAAGTACACGTTCAGTACGGGCGTCGCAGCTTCGGCGTTGCCCTCCACGAGTGCGTCCGTGAGTGCACCAACGTTCTCCTTGGCGGCCGCGCCGGCGAAAGGGGGGCTGTGGAGCGCGGAGGGACTGAAGGAAAACGCCGAGCACATGAAAAAGGTTGATGCCGCGATTGAAGAGGAGGAGGGTAAGGGCAAAGCAAAGCCCGCAGCACCCGCCGCGCCCGCGATCGTGGCGGCGCCGAAAGCGGGTGGTTTGTGGAGCGCAGACGCGCTGAAGAAAAACGCGGAACACCAACAAAAGGTCAACGCCGCGATCGAGGAAGAGGAGAGCAAGGCCAAGGGCGGAGCGCCTGCTCCTGCCGCGGCGCCGGCGCCGTCTCCTTTCGCGACGCCTTCAGCGACGACAGCCGCTCCAGCTACGTTCTCATTCGGGTTTGCGCCGGCGAAGACGGATGCGGCGCCCGCGGCGCCTGCTGCGTTCTCCTTCGGCCTGCCCCCCGCGGAGAAGTCGAAGGAGCATGAGAAACCAGCTGCAGCGGAGCCACCTGTTCCAGCGCCTGGCGCTTTCACGTTTGGCGGGCCCGCTCCCAATTTCGGGAAAACCGCGGCTGGAAAACCGGCGGATACACCCGCGGCTCCCGCCGCGGCACCGTTCACGTTTGGCGCGCCGGCGGAAAAAAAGGTTGAGGAACCCGAGAAGCCCGCGGAGAAGCCGGATGCTCCAGCCCCAGCTTCAGCGCCGTTCACTTTTGGTGCTACGACTCCTGCTTCTTCCTCGCCGCTCAGTGCTGCCGCGCCCGCGTTCATGTTCGGCGCGGTTCCCAAACCGAAAGCCGCGGAGGAGCCCGCGTCGGCGCCCGTGCCTACGTTTACAGGTTTCGGTGCCGCTGCGACGGATGCGAAAGACGCGGCCCCACACGCCCCCGCTCCCGCGGCGTTCACGTTCGGAGGAGCTCCTGCGAGCACTTCGGTAGCGCCTGTCGCGCCTGTAGCAGCACCAAGCTTATTCGACGGTGCGAGCTCAGGTTCGCTCGCCGCCCTCGGCGCGGCTGCCGACGCCGCTCCGGCGCCGGCGCCGTTTACTTTCGGAGGATCCTCCGCCGGGTCTGGTTTTGGCGCGGCCACAGCCGCGGCGGCGACGGAGACCGCACCCACGACGACGAGAGGCGCGTTTACATTTGGCGGTGCCCCAACCGCTTCTACGGATCCGGTATCCACGTTCGGCGCCGCGCCCGCCGCGCCTGCGTTTGGAGCGGCGGCCTCGACGCCGGCGTTTGGCTCGACGCCCGCTCCCGCTTTCGGCGTGCCGTCCTCGACGCCGGCGTTCGGCGCTGACGCGGCGCCCGCGGCTGCGCCCGCAGCGGCAAGTGGAGGTTTCGGAGGTGGTGGATTCGGGTTCGGAGCCTCGCAGCCTGCGGCGCCCGCATCCGGCTCGTTCACTTTCGGTGCGAGCACCGGCGCGGCTGCCGAACCGGCGGCGCCGAGCGCGACGCCTTTCGGATCGTCTTCGGGCGGCTTCGGTGCGTCTGCGGCCCCAGCGTTTGGAGCCGCCGCGGCGAACCCTATCGGGGGAGATGCGCCCGCGCCAGCTGCGGCGCCCGGTCCTTTCGGATTCGACGCTTCTGCGACGTCGGCGTTCGGGTCCAGCGGGAGCTTGGGGGGCTTCGGGGCTCCCGCGTCGACGAGCGCGCCGGCAGCTGCCGCGAACCCTTTCGGCGGCGGATCGCCTGCGTTCGGAGCACCCGCTGGAAACGCGCCGGCGTTCGGGGGAGGCGGCGGGTTTGGAGGTGGCGCGCCACCTCCAATCAACACGCCTTCGATGTTTGGAGGGGGAGTGCCGGGTGGTGGGATGAGTATGGGTGCAGGGGACGCGCCGAGGGGGGGACGGAAGCCTGTGAAAAAGGCGAGGAGGCCTCCCAAGAGGAATTAAGAGAGAAGAGGTAGCGATGAAAATATTTTCAATCAACTCGATCCAGTAGATAATATTAATCGTCAAACACACAAACACAACGCACTGTCTTACTTTCAGACAAGAATAACACAGTTAATATCACTCACGCACGCGCCTGGGTCGACGTTACGCTGCCGCATGCTTAGTACAGGCCGATGACCTTCCACCACACGGAACCGATGCCGAGGAAGGTGGTGATGTAAAAGATGGACAAGCCAAAACCAATCTTCCACCAGGTGGGGAGGGGCACGTACCCGGCGCCGAAGAACGGAGGTGCAGAGCCGATACCGTAGTGCGTGGTGCATCCCATGATGTTGGAGAAGATACCGAGCACGAGCGCGGAGACCAGGGGAGGGGCACCGCAGGCGACGAGCACGGAGAGGAAGGCGGTGTACATTGCGCCGATGTGCGCCGCGCCTGAGGCGAACATGTAGTGCGAGTAGAAGTACAGGAGCACGACGACGAGGAACGCGGGCTGCCACGCGAGGCCGGCGGCGCTGACAACCTTGACAACGGACGCGGAGAACCAGGGGATTAGGCCGTACTTGTTCAGGTAAGACGCCATAGCGATGAGGGCGGCGAACCAGGTCAGGGTGTCCCAAGCGGGGCCCTCGGCGAGGCATTCCTTCCAGGTGATGACGCCGGTGATGAGGAGGGTGGACAACCCGACAAGCGCGGCGGCGACGGAGCCGATGCCGATTGAGGATCCGAAGATCCACAGACCGACGGTCACCACGAGCGCGGCGGCCATGACCTTTTCGTCACCAGACATGGGGCCGAGCTTGGCGAGCTCTTCCTTGGCCTTTTCGGGAGCTTCGGGGGAGTCCTTCACCTCGGGGGGGTACAGCACGTACAGAATCAGGGGCACGGAGATGAGGCACACGAGGCCGGGAAGTGACGCGGCGAGCGCCCATTGGCCCCAGGTGATGGTCTGGCCGATCGTGGCGGCGGCGAGGTTGACGGACAGCGGGTTCGCCGCCATCGCGGTGATGAACATACCGGAAGTCACGGTGGAGGTTTGGAACACGGTGGTCATGACATACGCGCCCATCTTCTTCTCAGTGCCCTTGTCGGGCTCCGAGCCGCACGCCACGCACAGGGCTTTGGTGAGGGGGAGGAAGATACCGCCCGCGCGCGCGGCGAGGGAGGGGATAGCGGGCGCGAGAAGCGCTTCGGAGAACACCAGGGAGTAGGTGAGGCCGAGCGTGGACTTGCCGAACATGGACACGATGATGTACGCGATGCGGTTACCGAGGCCGGTTTTGATGAACCCTCTGGCGAGGAAAAAAGCAAGCGCGATGAGCCACGGAATCTCAGACGAAAACGCGCTGAACGCGGCGCTGAAGGGGAGCAGACCGGTGACCATGGAGACACCGAGGCCGATCAAAGCCGTGGCGCCGAGGGGAAGAGGCTGTGAAGAGGTGGGACGGGGGGAACAGGGAGACGGGCGTCAGTAAAAAAGTTCAAAGTTGACGATTGGTTGTCCCCAATCCGGATTAATTCAACAACAGAGTTTTCGATGGTGGTTCGCGGGGGGGTGACGCACGTTGGTGATGATGCCGACGATGGTGCCGACAAACACGGCGAGGAGGTGCCAGGCCTGGGCGGTGACACCCGCGGGCGCGGGGATGCACCAGATGATCATGCCGGCGAGCACCGAGTAGCCCAGTGGTTTCAACTTTGCGCCTGAAGAACGTGGATGAATCAGAGAAAGGTGAGCGAATGTATGCGCGAGGACGTGGGTCGGTGGAGCGATCGATTTTAAAATGCAAAAAGCGATGGGACGATGGGACACACAGCTGTGCGGACGCATAAACGACCCACTTCGAAAGAACCTGTAAGGGGACCGGGTGTGCTGTCACCCAAAACGTACCTTTCCAATCCGCAGGCGCTGCAGCCTGCACCACCGGCGCCGGGACCGACGCGCCCGCGGCGACCTGGCGCTTGGAGATATGACGGCGGGACACGGGGGAGGTCACCGCGCGCTGACGGAGTTCAACGGCGGTGGAACGATCGCCCTGGAAGAACGCAGAGGACTGCGCGATACCGTTACGCTGTGCGACGGCGTTGGTTTTGACAACGCGGGAAGATTTCGCCGAACCGTTAGTTCGGGTGCTCGCCGCGACGCGAGCCGCGGCGGCGGAGGCCGTCATGGCGGACATGACGATCGCGAAAAGTCTGCTGCGACTTCAAGCGATTGAGTAAAGGCGACACAATCGATGCTCGTGCGCTAATGGCGGCGTTGTTTACGGGATCAATTCCGATCGCGCGTCCAAGGTTTTTCGATATTTCGAGGCCTTTTGGCGGGACCGAGACAGAGTCGCATGGGCACAGTGGGGTTTCGACGAAGCAAAATTGACCTGCGCGCTGCGTAGATAGTCGGAAATGCGCTCAAAATTCGCTGCTGTCGGTCTTCGTGCCCTTTCGTGCGTTCGACAAGTGTCTTTTCGAAAACGCGCCCAAATCATCAGAGGGAGCGGCGCTCGCGGCGAGGAGTCTCCCTGGACGCACTTTTATTATTTGGCAGTGGGTGGTAGGTACGCTGTACTGGTGAGGCGCCGTTCGCTCCCGAGGTGGCAAGCGTGTGTGGGCACACTGGGCCGGTTCCGATGTCCGACAAGTCGGTCGCCCCTAAAAAAAGCATCCTGCGACGCAACAGCAGTTTCTCGGTTCCGATTGACGGTGTGGGCGGTGTAGGCTTGCACAGGGCGGCTTCTGTGAGCAATCTCGCGTTGACATCCAGAGCCATTGGTATCCCTGGTAACGGTCAGGTTCGTGGCACGCCTGATAGCGCCACGAGCGGATCGAGCGGTTCGCCTGGAAAAGTTTCAGGAGAATCTTTCCTGAAACTTCGCGGCGAGACGTCGTCTGACAGCAAAGCGTTTGTTCATTTAAGCGGCCGGGGTAAAGGCGATGATGCGTCCAGCAGTAAGACTGCTGACGAGGACAAGTGGGGGCCGTCTGCGGAGTCGTCACCCGAATCAATCGACGAGGATGACGAAGCGGGAGGACGCGTGCGGCGAGGGGACGCGTTGACGGGTCTCGAATCTCCGTTGCACGAGCTTTTAGAGCGAGACAGACGGCGGGACTTGGAACAGACGGGAGGTGAGAGTTGTAGTATGGGAGGAAGTCTGTTCAACACCATGGATGAAATATCCGCGTTTTCAATCGATGAGGTTGCGGAATGTGACGTCACGCCGTTACCCACGCCGGATGTGTCGAAACACGGAACGAACGAAGCGTGGCTGTTCATGAGTCAAAGCAAAAGTCAACGTCACAGGCGTTTCAGCGATACCGGGGATGGAGAATCGAGCGGTCCAGACAGCGAACGCAACGTCCGGTCGTCGAAGCCTGATGGGGCCGAGAGCGGGGGCAGCGGCCGCGGGATGCGTCGCGTCGGTTCCGTCGTGTCCTTCAATGACGCGACGGAAGTGCACGACATCGGTTCCATGAACGACCTGATCAAGGAAAAGAAATGCAAGGCCAAGAAGAGCATGTTGTCGTCTCTGAAAGGCGAACTCAAGGCGATAATGGTCAATTACGGGATGAAAACGGAAAAGCCGAAAGACGCGCCCGTGATTGACGGCTTGAAAGACAGCCGGCGAAACATGTTTGAAAACATAGACAACACAATCGCGGTGAATGAAAATCGACGCGCGTGGGAAACGCGAGAGCTGTCTCTGCGCGGGGGAAACGAGTACAAAAAGATGATGGGCAGCATACAGCGCTCGAGTTCTTCACCTCACCTCAGTTTGTTGGATGCCGAAGGGCACGGCGGGTAGACTTAGTGTTTTTAACGCACGGCGTTAGTAGAATATAATATAAATCAGTCCTTGACGAATTTTCCGAAACGGCGTGACAAATCTGCTGTCGTCAATACCGATAGAATCCGAAAAGGCCAAAAGTCGGCAAAACCAAAGCATCCTCCCTCCGCTCGTGCACTTCCCCCGGCGTCCGGAGATTCGCAAATCCGGGTGCTGGAACCGGGATGGGGCAATGTGTATCGAGCCCCTCCTCAGGTCCAGTCCCCATCAGCATCTCTCACGACAGACTGTGTGAGGATGACTACGCGTTCAACCCGAAGGAAGATAAAATCGGCGAAGGCGTGCAGGGTGTGGTTTTCGCGGCGAAGCATCGGGTGACTGGTTCGTCCGTGGCTTTGAAACGCACGCACATCGGGCGGTTCGGAAGCTCTGCTTCACGCGCATCTGCGTTTGCTGAGATTGAGCTCCTGTCCTACGTCGACCATCCCAACGTGGTGAAGCTGTTGGGCGGGTACCAGACTCCTCATGACATTTACACAGTGCTGTCAAGAGTGGAAGGGTACCACCTCATCAAGTACCTGTTGGAGGTGGAGAAGGAGGAAACGGAAGGGCGGGCGCACAATGAAATCGTGAAAGAAAAGATGACACTCCTGCGACAGCTCACTGACGCTATCGCGCACGTGCATTCACGAGGGGTGGTGTACAGAGATCTGAAGCCCGCAAACTTGATGATCAGTGGGAAAAAACCTCGACGGCTCACGTTGATTGATTTCGGACGCGCCACGCACTTGGATCGCGAGGATCGGATTGCGAACCAGCCACCTCTTGGAACGAGTTTGTTCCAAGCACCGGAGGTTGAACAACGTGGGAGCTACGGCCAACAGTCCGACATGTGGTCCGTTGGGGTGATTATCTATCTCATCATTTCCGGTCGCATGCCGTTTGAGCACTCGGTGCAAGGATTGTACAAGGTACTCGCCGGTGCGTACGAGCCCTTCGACGAGACCTTCACCTCGGCCGCGCGTGATTTGGTTGGTAAACTTCTTTTGGTCGATCCAGACAAGCGTCTGAACGCGGCGCAGTGCGCGCAGCATCCATTTTTCACCACCAGGGGCATTTCCGCAGCTAAAAACGTCATGGCGAAGTTGCCGAAGTCGGTGTACGCGAGCGAGGGATGCATCGCGGCGTTGGAGCTGCATAAGGAAATCGTCAGCAAAACAACCGAGTTGATGGCGTCCAAGCTCAGGGATGAAGACATCGAGACCATTCAACACTGGCTCGCGATGTCGGTAGAGGAAGAATCCATCAACGCGTGCCGCCGCGGCCCGATTGGCGCTTCGCCGCTCACGCCGAGCAGCAACAACGCGAGCGCATCAAATCTCGAAGCGCTGGAGGAGGCAAACACGAAGGTGCGGCGAAGCTTGGACGGGGACGACAGGCAAATCAGGGAAGAAAGCGTGAGACGTAAACAATCGCTCAATGTGTTGTACATGGAAATGCGAGCGGTGGGTGAAGCGAGCATGAGATACCGCGGCGGTAAAAAAGGTTTCATGGACGCGGCTCCCTCGCGAGTCCCAAACGGTACCGGCGAAAGACCAAAGCCACCTCGACCGCCGCAACTGACTGATTCTGGTTCACCAGTAATAGTAAAGGCTGCCATTGCACGATCCAACAGTAGGTCTGAACTCCCAGCTATGGAACTTCCAGCTGAATCCTCCATGCACGGTTCAAAGTCCATGGAGAGGTTCGACACTCTCGACTCCTCCGTTGGCGGCGGCTCGCTTAACAGCGAAGGGAGTACTCGGGGGAATAGCACCTTTCTCAACGTCGCGCACGTGCATGGGCTGTGCTCTCTCGATGAACTCATAATGGCGTGCCGAAGCTCCGGTTGTGAGGGGATTGCAGTCGACTTGGAAGGAATAAAAGATGAGCTGCGAGAAGAACGCGTCAAGGGCCTGGTGGACGCCGGGCTGAAAACCACGAATACGAGCAACGCGTTACTGGACACGATGCTCTTCAGGTTCCACGACTTGTTCCAGAAGGTGATCACATCGAAGACAGAGCATGCGAGACATGCCAAGGCAGCCGAAGCTCGTATAAGTGAAGATGTTGGGGGTGGGTAGACGATGAGTTATCATAATACGTATTATTTTTAGCAATTTCGTGGACTGTCGAAAAACCACTGCGCACACTTCACTTATCCAGTCAGCCAGTGATTGCCAAACGCAGTCGCTTCCCTTCGCTTCGCTTTGTCTCGACACACTACAGCTTCCGAGTCACTCCACCACGCGCACCGTCGTAGTACATTGCGCTGCTGGACCACCGCAACCCTCGCAGATATCACACGCACGTCTAAGGCGAGCAGCGTTCGACCGACACCGCGACAAGTACATCCACGTCATCAATGACCTCGGCTGTTTCCACTTCGCTGCACCTGACACTGCACAGGTTCAGCACTCTCCACCGGAAGTCAGCGGCGCCGAAGAAGAGCGTCGTCGTGCGGGCTTCTAACCTCAAGTCATCCTCCGTGGACGATGACCATGCTTCTCGGCGGCAGGTTATCGGCACCGGTCTGGCAGCCGCCCTCGCGGTAAGGATCTTTTACCACTCAAAAGCCTCTTCTTTCCAATCAATCAAACCTACACCTACGCCGCGTCGTTCCCGTATCTCACCGCGTGCTATGACTGACGAGCAATACTTCCTTTTAACTATATCAAAACCTCTTTTGTTTAGGGATTCGTGCCGCTCGAAGCGAAAGCTGTGGAGTCCCCCGCCGCGCTCGCTGCGGCTGCCAAGGGTGAGAACTTCAAGAACCCGTCTGTTCTCGGCGACGGGTTCCGGAGGTTATATGGCGAGGCCACGTCGGCGTCTTCGTACGGCGGATACGGCGGAAACGAGAACAACTTTGAAAAATTTAAGTATTACTATGACATTCCCGACGGCTGGACCGCGGACACCATCAACAAGACTCAGAAGGCCACGAACGGCACGGACACGCGTTGGAGCAACCCGAAATTGTCTTCAGAAAAGGTGTACTGCGTGACGCTCACGGGATACAACAAGCTGAAAGAGGACCGCTCGGAGCTCCTCGGAGACCTTGCCCTTTCTGATTATGACCTGCAGGACGCGATTGCAGGCGCTGATGCGTTCGAAGTCACCGAGCGTGAAGCGTATGGCCAAACGTACATCGATTTCGACCTTTACGGGTACTTCGGCGCAATCTTCGCCTGCGTTACGGTTTACGGAGGTCGTCTCTACGCGTTGTTCTCTGTCGTACCCGATTCAGTGCTCGAGCAGGACAAGGAACAAGCGAAGCGCCTCCGCAACTCATTCGGAACTATTTCCAAGGATGACGAGCAGACGCAGTACGACTTGGAGTTCTATAAGCGGTCTTAGTCTCTGAAGGCGTGAGAGGCAAGTTTTTAATACAGAACACTGTGATTTTCAGCTCGCGGACCTCTCGTCGACAGTTGTCAACGTCACCAAGCGTCGTGTTTGCTTCACTTTGGAGAAGCTATCTCGTCACACAACCGTGTGCACCGAGCTCACGCGCCGTTCAGGGACATTTCCACCATGTCCATGATGACCATGGCTTTTGCGTCGTGCTCTACCAGCACAGCGGCGACGTTCCGCGTTCAGTCTCGCAGGTTGGTGCCGCGCGCGAGTCCATTTTATCTTGACGGATGTGCCTTCCTTCTTGTCGTCCCTTTGTTCGCACACTAACTCTGTTCTCCACTCTCATTGATATTTCCTTAGGCCGACCCGTGCGACTCGCAACGCTGGCGCTCGCGCGAACAGGCTCGTGCTGCGCGCTGAGGGCAAGGTACGAACCGATCAACAGCCTTTCATCCGCGCCGAGTGTACTCCCTTCCGTGAACCAAGAAACTGACTTTTGTATCTCTCCCCTCGCGAAATACAACAGGAGGATGACGCCAAGTGCACTGGAAGCTGCGACTCTTGCGGTCTTGCCAAGGAGAAAATGCAGTGTGATGGTTCTGGCCGCATTATTGGTGGCATGGGCGCCATCCCCCTTTTCAAATGGTGGCCGATCAAGGCGTACCGTCCTTGCCCGGGCCTGATCGAAAGTGGCGGTGTGTACGTGCGCAAGGGCCAGGATGTTGACAGCATCCTCTGGGGCGAGAAGGGCAAGTAAGCACACCGATTTGCCTGGCGCTCGCGAATATTAATCAGATACATTCATTGATATTATGCTGTCTTTATCTTCATACAACACAGTGATTTTCTACACGCCCTTGAGAATTGCGGCTCCGCTGGACGGGAGCGAAGCGAATAGCATCTGTCCGAGGTCCTCGCTGCGCAGTGCCCCACTCTTGATGCGCGCATCAAAGAAAGCCTCCTTGACACGAGCGAGCACTTCCTTCACGGCATCTTGTTTGACCAAAGCCACCGCGCATCCTCCCCATCCAGCTCCAGTAAGACGCGCACCGACAGCCCCCGCTGACTTGAACATCTCCACGAGCTCGTCGAGCTCAGCACACGAGCACTCGTACAACTCTTTGCACGACTTGTGGCTCGCGTCCATCAGCTCACCAAGCCTGTTGAGTGAAGGTGCATCCTTGCATTCGTCTGCGAACATATGCACCCGCGCTGCTTCCGAATACACATGTACAGCCCTATCATGCAGCTTGAAACCGCTGGTGTTGTGTTGCAGCACCATCAAAGAAGCTTCTGAAGCCACAAAAAGCGTCTCAAGAGACTGTCCCAGTTTTTCTTTCAGCTCATCCGCGGTGTACGCCCCGGTGTGCAGATGCTTCATCGCCGCGCTTTCTGACTCCTCCAGGGTCCCAATCAGCTTCTGCACTTGGCTCAGAGTGGAGTATTCGAGCGCTTCTGTGTTCGACTTTCCGAGCTCCATCGCAAGGACAATCGAGGCGAGTCGGCACTCGACGACTCTCAAGTTGTACCGTTCGTGCGCCGTCACCGCCTTTTGTGAAACCGCTAAACAGTTACCAATCAGGAACGCCACGCCTTCAGGCAGCTTCACGTCCGACGCACGCACGGGATTGAAATCCACTAGCTTAGCAACACCCCTCTCTCCCATGATGCTGATAGCTTGATCCATACCTCCAGACTGCGTTCCGCTGTGTCTTTCGCACTTACACGTAAAGTCAGCAACTTCAGGTTTCGTAAAGGAGAGGTCGTGCGCAGCCATCACGGCGACCGAGGTGGCGCAAGTCAGCGCAGATGAGCTGCTTAATCCACTAGCCAGGGGTACCAC
>TARA_B110000977_G_scaffold119569_1_pt1 | contig 25543 bp, 24 predicted proteins | sample TARA_B110000977 | Tara Oceans TARA_B110000977 (sample SAMEA4397798) | marine metagenome | biome: Polar Biome; feature: [SRF] surface water layer (ENVO:00010504); material: water (ENVO:00002006), including particulate matter (ENVO:01000060) such as... | depth 5 m | reverse complement strand
GGGATCGTATTGCCAGAATGATGCAGCACGTATTTGTAGATCGCCATGTGCCCTTCCATCGAATGCGGCCGCAGCGAATGCATCATCATGATATTGTCGACGTTGTTGTCTGGTCCCTTAACGCGATCATAGAGCATTTTGAGTTTTCCGGTCGCGTCGTCGTACGGCACGGTTTCGATCCAAGGCATCGGTCATTCCCCTAAAATGCATATGGCGGAACGCGAAGACCCCGCCATATGCTTTCGATCCAATCTAGAATTACTGGATCAGTTCAGCAGCCCAAGCACCGTCAACGATTGTGGACTTTGAGAAGTTGCCGGCAACGTCGCCGTTCTCGTCAAAGTCCTGGTTGCCAGCGGCACCTTCATAGTTAATATTGAAACCCGCTGCGAGGAGCACTTTGGCTTCAGCCCACTGACCTGGAAGGATCATTACGCCTGGACCGGATGCAATTGCGCGCAAGGATGCGGCGATTGCTTCGCGGTCGTCAGAACCAGCATGTTCGATGGCCAAAGCCATCATGAACGTCGCGTCGTAGCCGTTTGCAACAAACGGGTCAGCTGCTGGAACGCCTGCTTCTTCTGCCAAGGCAGCCCAAGCACCAAACGATGGTGTGGAGCTGTCGGACGCAGATGTTGTAAACGTGGACGTCATCAAGTTTTCTGCGCCGATTTGCTCGATCAGCTCATCCGACAACATGCCGTCCGCGCCGATGAAGTTTGTGAACGCGGATGTTTCCAAAGCGTTGCGCATCAATGTGATGCCGCCGGAACCGTAGTATGAGAACAACGCGAGGTTTTCGGACGTGCCACCCATTGTTGCGACCTCAGAACGATAAGACGCTTTGTTTGGCTCGTGTGCCTCATTGGCTGTGACGGTGCCGCCCATGCCTTCATATGCTTCTACGAATACGGCCGCGATTGCAGCGTTGTAGTCGTCGTTTGCATAAGACACAGCGATGTCTGTAAAGCCGTTTGCCATGGCCAATTCAGCCAGTGCAACACCTTGGTACGAATCAGATGCAGCAGCGCGGAACACGAGGTCTGTGCCGTCTTCCATTGTAGTAATCGCAGGTGAGGATGCGGACACGGACAGTGTCACAACGCCAGCTGGGATGGAGACTGATTCAGCCTGCGCGATTGCGGCACCGGAACAAACCGGGCCCACGATCGCGGCAACGCCGTTGACGTTGATCAACTTGGTCACGGCATCAACCGCAGCAACCGGATCACATGCGGAATCCGCACGAATAATGTTGAACGCTTCGCCGGCTTCAAACATGCCGCCTTGGTCGTTGATGTGTGTAGCTGCCAGATCGACGGCTTGTGCGATTGGGGCGTTCAGGTCCGGAATTGGGCCCGTCATCGCCATTGGGTTACCGATGTTTACATCGGCCATTGCCGACGTCGCGAGAAGTGTCGCGGCTGTCGCCATAAGTACGTTTTTCATTTGGTCTCTCCCGTTGTACCCGCATTTTTTTTGACAGCCTTTGGTGATGCGGGTCTCACCTCAGGTAGAATCCCTCCGGGATATCGTTGGAGGATCACTTGCATAAGTATGCCGATCAGCATCATACGCAAGAACCCTGCCCGTGTCTGCAAAATGCTTGCATCCATGGTTGTGAAGATGGCGCCGATCAGATTGATCGCCCCCCCGATGACAAGTTCTGACGCGGACCAGATGGTCCAGATCAAAAACGCCCCGAGGATCGCGCCCTTGTTGTTGCCCGATCCGCCTGCGATCAACATGACCCAGACAAGGAACGTGACTTTGGCGCTATCAAACGTTTGTGTCGGTTCGATCAGGCGCAAGTGCTGTGCAAACAACGCCCCTGCCAGACCCATGATCGCGGCCCCAATGACGAACGCCTCAATCCGGCGGCGGGTGACGTTTTTACCAGATGCGCGTGCAGCGGATTCGTTTTCACGAATAGCCGTCATCATGCGCCCCCACGGGGACATGCGCGCGCGTTCCAGCATGCGGTAGATCACATAGACCACCAACAGGATTGTGCCTGCAAAAAGTGGCTGCCAGTACCAGTTAGGCAAGCTATTAAAAAAGATTTCCCAGTTCTCAGGCGTGCCAAACCAGCTCATCGGCCAGCTGGAATAAAACCGTTCTTCGCTGAAATGTTCCCAAGACCGCGGGATTTTGTTGATGCCGCGCGGGCCGTTCGTGACCTCGGATTCGTTTTTTAGGATCAGCTTGATGATCTCGGCGATGCCGATCGTCGCGATGGCAAGGTAATCCGACCTAAGCCTGATACAGATGAGGCCGATCAGCCCCGCAACCAGCGCCGACGTCACCATCGCCATGGCCATGCCAAGCGGCAATGGCAGGCCAAGGCCACCATAGTGGAAGGTCGATTCAGCCGTCGTCAGCAGCGCGTAAGTATAGGCGCCCACAGCGGCAAAACCAACGATACCGACGTTGAACAAACCCGCGAACCCCCACTGGACATTAAGGCCAAGCGCGAAGATCGCGTAGATGCCACCAACAGTGAGCAAGGACAGGACATAAAGGCCGTAGCCAAGATACGCTTCCATTAGAACGACCTCCCCTTAAACAAGCCTTGCGGGCGAACGATCAGCATGATGACCATGATCGCAAAGGCGACGCCGGTTTTGTAACCGGGACTAAGAAGCGGCGCGTCACCGATCCACGGATAGGCAGACAGTTCTTCGGCCAAACCAATGACAAGGCCGCCGAATACGGCACCATAGGGTTTACCGATCCCGCCAAGGATCGCGGCAGCAAACATCGGCAGTAGCATCCGAAAGCCCATCGTCGTCTCTAGCATCTGGATATCCATAGCGAGGAACACACCCGCCGCCATTGCGCAAATACCACCGACGATCCACGTGGCGCGGATGACCTTGTCCACGTCAATGCCAGTGACGTGTGCCAGATCAGGGCTGTCGGACACCGCGCGCATGGCTTTGCCGATACGCGTGCGGTTCAACAGATAAGACAGCGCAATCACGATGATGATTGTGCCCGCAAAGATGAACAGGTGCTTGTTGGGCATGATGATCATCATACCCAGATCGCCTGTGAACGACTGCAAAACAGGGTTCGGCTTCGCAATTCCGGGGATGAATGTCAGCTGGTTTGGCCCCCAGATCACCTGCACTGCTGACCGGATGATCAACATCATACCGAACGACGCCATCACGACCTTGATGGTGTCTTCGCGGCGGAAGGGTTTGTAAAACCAGCGGTCGGTGCCAAGGAACAGTAGAATGACGATGAATGTTGCAGGAACCATCGCGACGAGAGGATGCAGCGCCAGTCCGGCCGCCCCCGCAATCGCCATCATGGTCCACGTCAGGTACGCACCAGACATCATAATCTCGCCGTGGGCGAAGTTGGCAAAGCGTAAAATGCCGAAGGTCAGCGTGATGCCGATGGCACCAAGTGCATAAATGCAGCCCAGTACAAGACCCGGGATGAAGTAGAAATTGACGAATTCAAAGCCGAATGAATCCCACATATCAGTGCCCCTCGCCCAAGAACATTCGCGCGATTTCGGGATCGGCGGCAAGACCAGCCCCCGTGCCCGTATGCCGATTGGCACCGTCCACCAAGACATAGCCACGATCAGACACGCCAAGCGCCTGCTTGGCGTTTTGTTCAACGATTAGAATGGGAACACCGGTGTTCTTAATCTTCTGAATGGTCGCAAAAATCTCTCCGCGATACTTGGGGCTTAGCCCCGCAGTCGGTTCGTCGAGCAACAAAATCTTGGCATCCACCATCAACGCCTTGGCCATCGCGACCATCTGGCGTTGACCACCCGATAGCGATCCCGCCGCCTGTGCGCGCTTTTCGGCGAGGTCTGGAAACAACTCAAACATTTCTTCAAGGCGTTCTTCGACACCGTCGGGCCGCGTCCACGCCCCCATCTCAAGATTTTCACGCACGGACAGGTTCACAAAGACGTTGTTGGTTTGCGGCACATAAGAAATGCCACGCTCAATCACCTTTTGCGCAGGTGTATCGGTGATGTCTTCACCGTTCAGCACGACAGACCCTTCGCGGATGTTCAACAACCCAAGGACCGATTTCATCGCAGTTGATTTGCCCGCCCCGTTCGGCCCGATAATCGCTACAATTTCGTTTTGGTTCACATACATCGACAGATCGTGCAGGATTTCCGTCTGCCCGTACCCCGCCTTGAGGTTGTTCAGTTCCAACACAGGGCTCATGCGACTTCTCCGCCAAAATACGCGTCAATCACGCGTTCGTCGTTGCGGACCTCGTCCATGGTGCCTTCCATCAGGACGGCTCCTTCGGCAAGCACAACGACCTTGCCGCACAAACGCGCGATCATGTCCATGTCGTGTTCGATGATACAGAAAGTGTATCCGCGTTCTTCGTTTAATTGTTCAATCATTTCAGCGACTTTGCGCATCAATGTCGGGTTCACACCCGCGCCAGGTTCGTCCAGCAAAACGACCTTACTTTCGTTCATCATGGTGCGCCCGATCTCAAGTAGCTTTTTCTGACCACCGGACAGGTTCCCCGCGAGTTCGTGGCCCACATGGGTTAGCCCGAGAAAGTCCAATGTCTCACGCGCCAGCTCAATCACTTCGGCTTCGCGCCGCTTCACGGATCGGCCCGCAAACCAGCTTGACCAGATGCTTTCGCCGGTCTGGGTCGGGGCCGCCACGGCCAGATTTTCAAGCGCCGTCATGCGCGCATATTCATGGGACAGCTGGAACGTGCGCATCAGGCCTTTGTGGTACAACACATCCGTGCGCTGGCCTGTGATGTCTTCGCCCAGCAATGTGATCTTGCCCGCACTTGGGGGGAGTTCACCTGCGATCATGTTGAACGTCGTGGTTTTTCCAGCGCCATTCGGACCAATCAGCCCGACAATCGCACCTTTGTTCACGTGAAAATCCACACCGCGCACGGCGTGCAAACCACCAAAGTTTTTCGCCAACCCAGCAACGCTGAGGACAACCTCGTCTATGGACATACGCACCCTCTCCCAAAGTGGCGTTTTGCTTTGGTCATAGGAAACGGGTGGTCTGTGCCCCCTCGCCTCCCTCAAAGCGCTTCGGGATTCCTAGCTTGCGGTCTGGGCCTTGTCCACGGTCAAATGCGGTCGACTGTCCTGCGTTTCGCAGCGTCAAAACGCAAACGGCGCCCCGATGTGGGACGCCGCGTGTTTAATGAGTTGTGACGTTACGCAAGGTCGAAGCGATCAAGCTCCATCACTTTGACCCAAGCCGTGACAAAATCGGTCAGGAATTTGTCGCCCGCGTCGCCGCTTGCATAGACCTCAGAAAGTGCGCGCAGAATGGAGTTGGAGCCAAACACCAGATCCACAGTCGTCGCAGTCCACTTCGCATCGCCGCTGCGGGTTTTGCCTTCCATGATGCCGTCGCCCTTTGGCTCCCAAACTGTGTTCATATCCAGCAGGTTGGTAAAGAACGACTGGTCCAGCGCACCCGGTGTGTCCGTGAACATGCCGTGGCGTGTGCCGCCCGTGTTGGCGCCAATCACGCGCAGACCGCCAACAAGAACCGTCATTTCCGGCGCGGTCAAAGTCAGCAACTGGGCGCGGTCCACAAGGTGCTCTGCCGGGCTGCGCAGCGCGCCAGCTTTGATGAAGTTGCGGAACCCGTCTGCCTTTGGTTCAAGCCACGCGTAGCTTTCTACATCTGTCGACGCTTGGTCGGCGTCGGTGCGTCCTGCATTGAACGGTACAGTGACCGTGTGGCCCGCCGCGCGCGCCGCCATTTCAACACCGACGGATCCTGCCAGCACGATTGTGTCGGCGAGCGATACTGGTTTGGCAAAATCGGCACGCACCTGTTCAAGCTTCGACAGAACCAATGTGAGGGCATCGGGATCGTTGACCTCCCAATCCTTGGCGGGGTTCAGGCGCACGCGCGCACCATTGGCACCGCCGCGCTTGTCGGACCCGCGGAACGATGCCGCTGACGCCCAAGCGGTGGACACCATCTGTGCCGCAGTCAAACCAGACGCTTCAATGGCTGCTTTCAACGCATCCACATCACCGCCCGAAATCAGGTCGTGATCAACCGCTGGAACGGGGTCCTGCCAGCTTTCGACTGTCGCGGGGACCAGCTTACCAAGGCCAAGTTCATAGGGGCCCATGTCGCGGTGCGTGAGTTTGTACCACGCCTTCGCAAAGGCCTTCGCGAACTTGTCGGGGTTGGCGTGGAAATCGCGGCTGACCTTTTCGTAAGCAGGATCCATGCGCATCGCCATGTCGGCGGTCGTCATCATCAAAGGCACGGCCCCGTTTCCGTCAACCTGTGGGGCCTGCGACGCACCGTCTGTCTTTGGCGTCCACTGGTTTGCGCCAGCTGGCGACTTTGTAAGCTCCCACTCGTAGCCAAACAGAACCTCAAAATAGGACATGTCCCACGTTGTCGGTGTCGGGGTCCATGGGCCTTCAATACCTGATGTGATGGTGTCAACGCCGTGCCCTGACCCGAACGAGTTTGTCCAACCAAGACCCATTTCAATCAGGCTCGCGCCTTCTGGTTCAGGACCAACGTGATCATCTGGCGACGCGGCACCATGGGCCTTACCAAAGGTGTGACCACCCGCAACCAATGCGACCGTTTCTTCGTCGTTCATCGCCATTTTGGCGAATGTTTCGCGAACATCATGCGCCGAAAGCAACGGATCGGGGTTGCCCATCGGGCCTTCTGGATTGACGTAGATCAGGCCCATTTGCACGGCCCCCAGATCACCAATCAATTCGCGTGGATCATCATAGCGCTGGCTATCATCGCCAAGCCATTCGGTTTCCGGACCCCAATAGATGTCTTCCTCAGGCTCCCAAATATCAGCGCGGCCACCAGCGAAACCGTGGGTTTTGAAGCCCATCGTTTCCAGTGCCACATTGCCTGTCAGGATCATCAGGTCAGCCCACGACAACGCGCGACCATACTTTTGCTTGATGGGCCACAGCAAACGGCGCGCTTTGTCGAGGTTGCCGTTGTCAGGCCATGAGTTAAGCGGCGCGAACCGCTGGCTGCCAGACCCCGCACCACCGCGGCCATCACCAACACGGTACGTACCGGCAGAATGCCATGCCATACGGATAAAGAACGGGCCATAGTGGCCGTAATCTGCGGGCCACCAGTCTTGGCTGTCAGTCATCAGCGCTGTGAGGTCGGCAATAACAGCATCAAGGTCAAGATCGAGGAACGCTTTGCCGTAATCAAAATCGCCCCCCATGGGGTTTGCCTGCGGATCATTCTGGTGGAGCGGCTTGAGGTTCAGGGATTCGGGCCACCAGTGCTGGTTCGCCGTCGTTCCAGTGGCCGCAACTGGCCCATGAATGACTGGGCATTTGCCCGCGGATTGTGTCATGTCTTTTACTTCGGCGCCGTCCATGGTCGTTCCTCCAGATGAATGTATTTGAAATGTTTCTAGCAAGTGGGCGTGATTAGTATAAGTTGAATTTCCTGATCGGCTTGATAAGTACGCCTTATGACGAACCTCACGCTCAAACAGTTTCGATACTTCGAAGCCCTCGCCCAGCATGGCCATTTCGGTCATGCGGCCGATGCCTCTGGGATATCGCAGCCCGCACTTTCGATGCAAATCAAAGAAATGGAGGCTGATCTGGGTGTGGCGTTGTTTGAACGCGGGCCGCGCCACGTCCGTCTGACCCGTTTCGGGGAAGAATTTGCGCCGCGTGTGCGTGACATCCTGCGCTCTGTCGATGAGGTGAGTGATTTGGCGCGGTTGTCACAAAACACGCTGTCAGGGCGGCTCCGCATTGGCGTGATTCCAACAATTGCACCCTATCTGTTGCCGTCTTTCATAGGGCAGCTGACCCATGATCACCCCACGCTTGATCTGCAAATTCGCGAAACATTGACCCCGCGTTTGATTGAGGAATTGGCCCAAGGGCGGATCGATGCCGCCATCGTCGCCCTGCCCGTCTCAGAGCCGTCATTTGAAGAAGTCGAAATCTTTGAAGAAAACTTCGTTCTTATTCGCCCGGACATTGATGCGGATCGCGCCGTGCCCGACGCCGCTGATTTGGCGAAGATGCAATTATTACTTCTCGAAGAAGGCCATTGTTTTCGCGATCAGGCGCTGGCATTTTGTTCCATGCGTTCGCCGTTGCAGCGGGAAGGGTTGGACGGATCATCCCTCTCGACGCTGGTGCAGCTTGTTGGTGCTGGCATTGGTGTAACATTGATCCCCGACATGGCGGTATCGGTTGAAACGCGGTCGGCGAATGTGTCTGTGGCGCGGTTCAAGGGCGTGCAGCCCAAGCGCACAATCGGGATGATTTGGCGCAAGACGTCGCCGCTCGCGGATCAGTTCCGTTTGATTGCCGACATCGTCGCACGGGCTGCCAAAGTGGGCCGCTAAAACCGGTCCCGCATAGAATACCACAGCATCGCGAGGATCAGCAGCGGCGTGCGCAAACGCGGCCCGCCCGGAAAACGATGGATAGGAACGCTGTTAAAAATGTCGAATTTTTCGGCCTGCCCCGCAACAGCATCCGCCGCCAGCTTACCCGCCAAGGTCGCCATCGCAACGCCGTGCCCCGAATACCCCGAAATGCTGAGGACCTGATCAGACATGCGCGCGAAATGCGGCATGCGGTTCATCGTGATCCCAAGCGTCCCGCCCCACGCATAGTCAATGCGCGCGTCTTTGAGCTGCGGGAAGATTTCCAACATGGGTTTGCGCACTGTCGCTGCGACATCGCGGGGGAATGTGTAGCCGTAGCTTTCGCCACCGCCAAACAGCATGCGATTGTCGTCTGACAGGCGGAAGTAATTGATGACAAACTTACTGTCGGCCACCGCGTGATTGTCGCGGATCAGGCTGCGTGGATCATCAAGGGGTTCGGTCGCGGCGATGAAATTGTTGATTGGCATCACGCGCTTGGCGACATGATCGTTCAATGCACCCAGGTAACCATTGCATCCAAGAATGACGTATTTAGAAGATATATCAGCATCTTGCGTCGTGACCTTCGCGTCATTCGTAACCTTGGTGACTTTGCTTTGTTCAAATATCTGCACACCGGCATCGTGGCACGCACGCGCAAGACCAAGCGCATAGCGCAGCGGATGCAGATGCCCGCCGCCCATATCCAAAGTGCCGCCATAATAGGCCCGCGTTCCAACGAGGGACCGCATTTCGTCCTTATTCACGCTGCGGATTAAATCATAATCATATTCTGACTGTAATTTATCAGCGTATTCATGGGCTTCTACGACAGTCTTTGCGCGGTGTTCGGCTTCGATGATCCCGTCGTGCCACCCACAATCAATGCGGTTCTTTGCAATAAGATCACGCACTAAGGCAACGGATTCTAATGATAAATCCCAAAGAGAATGGGCCTGATCGTGCCCGACGATGCCCTCAAGCGTGTCTTGGCCGATCCGCTGCCCTGTTCCGACCTGCCCGCCATTGCGCCCCGACGCGCCAAATCCGACGCGCTGCGCATCCAGCAACACCACATCATATCCCGCCTGGCGCAAATGCAAGGCCGCCGAAAGACCGGAGTACCCGCCCCCCACAACGCAAACATCACAGTCGATGGCTCCTGTCGCGGCTGGAAACGGCTCCATCGGCGACGCTGTCGCGGCGTAATAAGATGCAGGGTATTCGCCCGCGCGGTCATTGGCGCTAAGAAGGTCCATCAACCGGCCTTATAAAGCCCGTCACGCTTGATCAGGTCCAAAGTTTCATCAAGTGACTTCGTTGCGCGATTGATCAGCGTATCAATCTCGTCCTTTTTGATGACCAACGGCGGCGCGATGATCATGCGGTCGCCAACGTGGCGCATCACAAGACCATTGGCAAAACACCGTGTGCGGCACGCAACCCCCACGGTCCCCGCACCTGCTGCAAATTTCGCGCGGCTTTCCTTGTGTGGTGTCAGCGCAATGGAACCCATCATACCAACGATCTTGGCCTCGCCCACAAGCGGATGATCGGCCAATGCTTCCCACTTTTTGGCAAGGTAAGGCGCGATGGTATCGTGCACGTTTTCGACGATCTTTTCTTCTCGCAAGATACGAAGATTTTCCAGCGCGACAGCACAGGCGACTGGGTGTCCGGAATAGGTATACCCGTGATTGAAATCCCCTGCGCCGCCAACGACCTCGGCGATGTCATCACAGATCAATGACCCGCCAATCGGCGCATAGCCCGATGACAGCCCCTTCGCGATCGTCATGATATGCGGGCGAATGCCATAATATTCGGACCCAAACCAATGGCCTGTGCGCCCGAACCCGCAAATCACTTCGTCCGCGATCAACAGGATGCCATGTTCGTCGCAAATGCGCTGGATTTCAGGCCAATAGGTGCTGGGTGGCACGATCACGCCACCAGCCCCTTGCACAGGTTCCGCGATGAACGCAGCGACGCGATCTGCGCCAAGCTCGTGGATTGCGGTCTCTAGCTGTTTGGCGCGTTCCATTCCGAAATCTTCAGGCGTCATATCCCCGCCCTCGGACCACCAATCAGGCTGGTCGATGTGGTGAATTCCGGGGATCACAGGCACGCCCTGATTTTGCATGCCCGACATCCCGCCAAGGCTGCCACCACCAAGCGTTGAGCCGTGGTATGCGTTCTTGCGTGAGATGATGATGTTCTTTTCGGGTTTGCCTTTGATCGCCCAGTAATGGCGGACCAGACGGATATTGGTGTCATTCGCTTCGGATCCTGACCCTGCATAAAACACATGGTTCAAATCGCGCGGCGCCAATTCAGCGAGCTTGGCAGACAGCGCAATCGCGGGCACATGGGTCGTTTGAAAGAACGTATTATAATACGGCAGTTCTTTCATCTGACGCGCGGCGGCGTCGGCAAGTTCGTGGCGGCCGTAGCCGATATTCACACACCACAGGCCTGACATCGCATCGAGGATTTTGTGCCCCTCACTGTCAGTCAACGTCACCCTGTCCGCCGATGTTATGACCCGCGCGCCCGTTTGTGCCAGTTCCGCGCCCGCTGTGAATGGATGCATATGGTGGGCCGCGTCCAAGGCTTGCAGATCAGCCGTTGGCATATGGTTTGTAATCACGTTCATGGGGGCATCCTGTGATGAAGTGCTGTGCACTGTGTTTAACTTTGTGCCACGATATGGCCGCACGCCCCCAAGTCAAACGAAACCGCGCGTCCAGTTCGCCATTGTTCATAGGTCCATATTGCAAATCTTGTGGCTCGCTTTCATAGTCCTCCCCACGGACGGAAAAAATCCGCCACTCATACGACAGGGAAAACATATGACACACTCAAAATTGCTTTCCGCCGCCGCAGCCCTCGCCCTTGTGGCAGGATCCGCGATGGGCGAAGAAGTTCGGGTCTATAACTGGTCCGACTACATCGACGAAGAATTGCTGACCAAGTTCGAAGAAGAAACCGGCATTGACCTTATCTATGACGTGTTCGATTCCAACGAAGTCCTTGAAACAAAGATGCTTTCTGGTGGCTCTGGGTATGATGTGGTTGTGCCATCGGGCACCTTCCTGCAACGCCAGATCACTGCAGGTGCCTTCCAGGCGCTTGACCAATCCATGTTGTCCAACAACGGCAACCTGTGGGACGTGATTGAAGCGCGGACAGCGCAATATGACCCCGACAACGCCTATTCCATCAACTACATGTGGGGCACAACAGGCCTTGGTGTGAACACGGGCCGCGTGGCTGAAATCCTTGGGGATGACGCGCCAATCGATTCACTCGCCTTGGTGTTTGATCCTGCCAATATGGAAAAGCTCGCTGAATGTGGCGTGCAATTCCTTGATGCGCCGTCTGAAATGATCCCTGCAGCGTTGCAGTTCTTGGGCGAAGACCCCGACAGCCAAGACCCGGACGTCATCGCGCTGACAGCCCCTGTGTTTGAGGCCATCCGCCCCTACGTTCAAAAATTCCATTCCTCGGAATACATCAACGCCTTGGCGAACGGCGACATCTGCGTGGCATTCGGCTGGTCCGGTGACATCCTGCAAGCCCGCGATCGTGCTTGGGAGGCCGACAACGGTGTCGAAATCGCATACAACGCCCCGACTGAGGGCGCGCTGATGTGGTTTGACCAAATGGCGATCCCTGTGGATGCCCCGAATGTGGACGGCGCGCACAAGTTCCTGAACTTCATCATGGACGCGCAGAACATGGCCGATGCATCGAACTACGTGTATTATGCAAACGGCAATGCGGCGTCCCAAGAGTTCTTGGTTGAGGACGTGATTGGCGACACAGCGATTTACCCTGACGCTGACACACTGGCCAACCTGTATACGACGACGCCATATGACGCGGCTGTTCAGCGGGTCGTAACACGCCTGTGGACACGCGTTAAGTCCGGTCAATAAGCCATTGATTCCTCGCGCTTTATTGGCGCGGGGGAGACCTCATTTTAAGGATCTGAAATGGCGCAGCCAAAGCCCGATGCGATCTTTGCCCCGTGGGATGATCCCGCAGCAACTCCTCTGATCCAATTCAAAAACGTCACCAAGCGGTTCGGCGATTTCACCGCGATCGACAACCTGACGCTTGATATTTATGCGCAAGAATTCTTCGCCCTGCTGGGCCCGTCCGGTTGCGGTAAAACCACGCTGATGCGCATGTTGGGCGGCTTTGAAACCCCGACGACTGGACAGATTTTCCTTGATGGTGTTGATATCGGCCCCGTCCCGCCGAATGAACGGCCCGTGAACATGATGTTCCAGTCCTATGCGCTGTTTCCGCATCTGACGGTTTGGGACAATATCGCGTTTGGCCTCAAACGGTCCGACATGCACAAGGATGAGATCGGCGACCGCGTTGAAAAGATGCTCAAGCTGACGCAGCTTGAAAAGTTCGCCAAACGCAAACCGCACCAGATTTCGGGTGGTCAACGCCAACGGGTCGCCCTTGCGCGGTCTTTGGCCAAAGCACCCAAGTTGTTGTTGCTGGATGAACCCCTCGGCGCGCTGGATAAAAAGCTGCGCCATGAGACACAGTTCGAACTGATGGACATCCAGGAAACCACCGGAACGACCTTTGTCATCGTCACCCACGACCAAGAAGAAGCGATGACCGTGGCCTCCCGCGTGGCCGTTATGGTCGATGGGACCCTGTCCCAAGTCGCGACGCCCGACCAGATCTATGAGGCCCCGAATTCCACCTATGTCGCGGATTTCATCGGCGACGTGAACCTGATCGAAGGTACAGTGAATGTACCCGAAAAGAATGCGGCGTCGGACGCGGTATCGATCCGTTGGTCGGCGACCGAACCTGCAATCAAGGCGACATCAGACCTAACCCTTGGGGCTGCCGCGACAGTGCATTTCGCCATCCGGCCCGAGAAGGTTTCGATCTCAACAGAGGCGCCAGAAGCCGACAATGTGATGTCGGGTAAGATCCTCGATATTGCGTATTTGGGTAACATTTCGACCTATCATGTTGAGGTCGCACCGGGGCTGATTATCAAGGCACAAGCAACCAACGTGCGCCGTGTCTCGCGCCGCAATCTGACGTGGGAAGATCATGTCTATCTCAGCTGGACGGACACCGCTGGTGTGGTCCTTATGACATGAACTTACGTGCCCGCCTTTTGATCTTTGTCCCTTACGCGTGGCTGTTGGTTTTTTTCCTCGTTCCGTTTGGGATCGTGCTGAAAATTTCACTATCCGACATCGCATTGGCGATCCCGCCATATGTGCCGGCGATGAAGGACGGCTTTTGGACAATGATCCGTGGGCTGGACTTGGAAAACTACGCGTTCATCGGCGCGGGCGCTGTTTTTGCATCGTTCACATTATTGGTCCTCGCGATCGCGATGTTCCAAATTTTATATCCACGGGTGCGTCGCGCGCTTATTCCAGACGCCAGATATGGCATATTTGATAGCGCTGCTGTTGCCTTGACGGCCCTTGCAGTGGTCGTGGTCAACATTGCGGTCCTCGTGGCCGTCCTCAGTTTTCTGTTTCCCGTTCTGTCGGACTTCGTTGATATTCCCGATTTTCTCTACTTCGCAGCCTACCTCAGCTCCCTCAAAATCGCTCTGATTTCGACGTTGCTGACGCTGTTGATTGGCTACCCGATTGCCTACGGCATGGCGCGCTCAGCGGAGCATTGGCGGCCCACATTATTGATGCTCGTGATCCTCCCGTTTTGGACGTCTTTCTTGATCCGCGTCTACGCGTGGATGGGCATCCTCAGCACTGAAGGATACCTTAACCAACTGCTCATCAACATTGGCGTCATCTCGGATCCATTGGTCATTCTGAACACCAATATCGCCGTCTATATTGGCATCGTGTACACGTACCTGCCGTTCATGGTTTTGCCGATCTACGCGTCCTTGGACAAGATGGACGACAGTCTTGTGGAAGCCGCCGAAGATCTTGGGTGCACCGCCCTGTCCGCCTTCTGGTTGGTGACAGCGCCCCTGTCTAAACCGGGGGTCATCGCGGGCTGTTTTCTGGTGTTCATTCCGACGTTGGGCGAATTTGTTATCCCGTCGCTTTTGGGCGGTTCAAACACATTGATGATCGGCAAAGTCCTGTGGGAAGAATTCTTTAACAATCGCGACTGGCCCGTGGCCTCCGCTGTTGCCGTCATCTTATTGTTCATCCTGATCGTCCCCATCGTCGCGTTCCAGCGCAACCAAGAAGGAGGCGAGCGATGAGAAAGTTTTCGTGGTTTAACGCGACCTCCCTCACCTTCGGGTTCGCGTTTTTGTACCTGCCGATGCTGATCCTGATTATCTACAGCTTTAATGAATCCCGCCTCGTCACCGTCTGGGCCGGATTTTCGACCAAATGGTATGGAGAGCTGTTTCAGAACAAAGCCTTCCTCGACGCAGCGAAAGTGACGATCAAGGTGGCGTTCTGGTCTTCAACCCTCGCGACGATCCTCGGCACGATGGCAGCGTACATCATGGTGCGCACGGGCCAGTTTCGCGGGCGCGGATTGTTCAGCGGAATGATATATGCACCGCTTGTGATGCCGGAAGTTATTACTGGTCTGTCCTTGCTGTTGTTCTTCATCGCCATCGGTTTGGATCGTGGTGTTATTACAATCGTGTTGGCGCATACGACGTTTGCGATGTGTTACGTGTCGGTGGTTGTGACGTCCCGTTTGGTCAGCTTTGATCAGTCCTTGGAAGAAGCGGCGCTTGACTTGGGCTGCACACCCTTTGACGCGTTTCGCAGCGTGACTTTGCCGATCATCATGCCGGCTGTCATTTCAGGCTGGTTGCTGGCGTTCACGCTGTCGCTGGATGATCTGGTGATTGCGTCCTTCACGTCTGGGCCAAGTTCAACCACTCTGCCCATCAAGATTTTCAGCGCCGTACGCCTTGGCGTCACGCCGGAAATCAACGCGCTTTCAACCATTATGATCGGGCTTGTGACGATCGGGGTGATCTCTGCGTCGCTGGTGTCGCGCAGCATGTCGATCAAGGCGAAAGCTGATGAACGTCGCGCCGAACAAGATTAACCGAGGGCATATCCCGCGCCGCGCACCGTGCGCACGGGATCGTCCCCATGCGCCGTAAGAATTTTACGCAACCGCCCGATGTGGACATCCACAGTGCGGGTGTCGACGTAAATATCGCGCCCCCACACACGGTCGAGCAGCTGTTCACGAGACCACACGCGCCCCGGTTTTTCCATGAACGTGGACAGCAGTCGAAATTCTGTCGGACCGAGTTTCAATTCAGTCTCCGCGCGGGTCACGCGGTGGGTTTCTGAATCCAGGCGAATATCTTCATACTCCAACACCTGCCCCACGGTACTGGGCCGCACACGGCGCAGTTGCGTGCGCACGCGGGCCATCAGTTCGGCCACCGCATAAGGTTTGACGACGTAATCATCCGCACCTGTTTCCAGCCCGCGCACCTTGTCCACTTCCTCAGACCGCGCCGACAGCATGATAATCGGAATGGCGCGCGTTTCAGGGCGCATTTTCAGCTGGCGGCAGACCTCAATCCCCGACACGGACGGAAGCATCCAGTCCAGCACGATCACGTCTGGCGCGTCTTCATCGACCAGCAACAGCCCCTGTTCACCGTCCTCGCCGCGCGACACGCGGTAGCCTTCGGCCTCAAGGTTGTAGGCCAGCACTTCGCGTTGTGCGGGCTCATCCTCAATCAGCAAGACATGCGGGGTGCTCATTGGCCTACTCCGTCAACGTGGACGATGTTTTGTCCCCCTTGGGGCGGTCCTCATCGGGCATTTCACCCGTCACCATGTAGATCACTTGTTCTGCCATGTTGGTCACGAGGTCACCCATGCGTTCGACGTTCTTGGCGATAAAATGCATGTGCATACAGGCGGTGATGTTGCGCGGGTCTTCCATCATGAATGTTAGGAATTCGCGAAACAAAGCATTGTACATCTGGTCCACTTCGAGGTCGCGCTGACGCACGTTTTCCGCCAATTCAACGTCACTGCGCACGTAAGCATCAAGGACATCACGTAGCATCGATTGGACCTCTTTGCCCATCCGGCGCAAAGCCGCATCCGTGCCCGTGATTGGCTTCATTTCCGCAAGAACAGACGTGCGTTTTGCCATGTTTTTCGCGTAATCTCCGACACGCTCAAGGCTCGAGGCGAGCTTGAGGACCGACAACAACGTGCGCAAATCTTTCGACACGGGTGCGCGTAATGCAATCGTACGCGCGGCTTCTTCGTTGATTTGTTCTTCAATCGCGTCGATGACTTTGTCGGCCTTGCGCACAACCTCAGCGGCGTCGACATCGCGCGCTTCAAGGGCCTTGGCACCTTCAAGGATTGCGTGTTCCACCAAGCCGCCCATCTTCATGATAAGTGCTTGAATTTGTTCAAGATCACGGTCGTAGGCTGATGAAATGTGGCTCTGCATATCAGTCTCCTTACCCGATCCGACCCGAGATATAGCTCTCGGTGCGCGGGTCTTCTGGGTTAGTGAAAATTTTGTCGGTTTCGCCGTATTCTACAAGGTTGCCAAGGTGGAAGAACGCCGTTCTTTGGCTGACCCGCGCGGCCTGCTGCATTGAGTGCGTGACGATAACCACCGAGTATGATTGGCGCAGCTCATCGATCAGTTCTTCGACTTGTGCTGTCGCGATCGGGTCAAGGGCGCTGCACGGTTCATCCATCAACAAAACCTCGGGAGCTGTCGCGATGGCGCGGGCGATGCACAGGCGTTGCTGCTGACCACCGGACAATCCGGTGCCCGGTGCGTCCAAACGATCCTTGGCCTCATTCCAAAGCGCGGCCTTGCGTAGGGATTTTTCCACGATCTCGTCTAGGTCAGCCTTGTTGCGGGCCAATCCGTGAATTTTCGGGCCATAGGCCACGTTGTCGTAGATGGATTTCGGGAACGGATTGGGTTTTTGAAACACCATCCCGACCTTTGCGCGCAGCTGCACTGGGTCTACCGCGGGGTCGTAGATGTCTTCGCCGTCAATGCGAATGTCACCCACTACGCGGCATATATCGATTGTGTCGTTCATCCGGTTCAACGTGCGCAGGAACGTGGATTTGCCACAGCCAGATGGGCCGATAAACGCGGTCACTGTCTTGTCTTCGATCTGTACGTCCACGTCTTTGATGGCGTGGTTGTCGCCGTAATAGACCTGCACGCCTTTGGCTGAGATTTTGTAATCAGTCATTCGTTTGTCCTTTATCGCGCTACCAGCGACGTTCGAATTTTTTACGCAGGAAAATCGCCAGCGCGTTCATGATCAAAAGGAAGATCAGCAAGGTGATGATTGCGCCCGATGCGCGTTCCACGAAGGCCGGATCGCTGCGTTGTGTCCAGTTGAATACTTGCACTGGCAGCGCTGTGGATGCCTCTCCGAACAGGCCCGCATCTGCGGTGTAGGCGGCGGGGTATTCTTTGACGAAGGCGACCATCCCGATCAGCAGCAATGGTGCCGTTTCGCCCAAGGCTTGCGCCAACCCGATGATCGTACCCGTCAAGATCCCGGGTGCGGCAAGTGGCAAAACGTGGTGGAACACCGATTGCATCTTTGATGCACCGACACCCAATGCCGCGTCGCGGATGCTCGGTGGAATGGACTTCAGCGATGCACGGGTTGAAATGATGATCGTTGGCAGCGTCATCAATGTCAGCACAAGCCCCCCCACAAGCGGGGATGATTGATTGAATTCCGCAAAATTGATGAAAATCGCGAGGCCCAAGATACCGTAGACAATGGATGGCACCGCCGCGAGGTTGGCAATATTCACCTCGATCACATCGGTGATCCAGTTCTTCTTGGCAAATTCTTCAAGATAGATCGACGCGGCAACACCGATGGGCAGCGCAAGGCACAGCACTACGGCCATCATATAAAGGGATCCTAGGATCGCGACACCAAGGCCCGCAGCCTCTGGCCGTTGATCGGATGCATCGGGGTTCGTAAAGAAGTCCCAGTTGAATTGTTTGACCAACGCACCGTCCGCCGCCAACCGATCCGCCAATTCCAGTTGCGCAGGTGTCACGTTCTTATCAAGCGCCGCTGTTTCTGCCGTGACGCGGCCCTTATAATACCCATCAATGCGGCCGTTCGCCAACAGATCAAGTTGGAACGTCGTTCCCGCCGCGTCCGGATTGGCGAGGATGAATTGGCGGAACGTGGACCCTGCTTCACCTGAAATCATGCCAAAGGCGTCCGCCTCTGGTGTGTCTTGCAACAAATCGCGTTCGGTGAGGTAGGCGAGCAACCCTGTCTGGATAATCTTATTATAGGCCCCTGTTTTCAAAAGCGATGATTCAGCCGCCTCAATCTCCTCGGCGCTGATCGTCACGGGAAAGCTGATATAGGTCTGGCGAAACGACGACGCCCCATTGGCGATGATCGAAATCAACAACATCGCAAGGGCGGCCACGGCGATGACAATTGCGCCAAGCCCATATGCGCGGAACCGTTTTTCCGCCGCGTTGCGTTTTTTCGTGCGCGCATCCAGCGTGAGGAGCGAGCCGTGCTTTGAAGTGCTCATTCGTATTGCTCCCGATATCTGCGCACGATGAACAAGGCCATGACGTTTAGGCCAAGGGTGATCACGAATAGCGTCAGTCCGAGGGCGAATGCGACCAGCGTTTCAGGTGATCCGAAGTCTGTGTCGCCCGTTAACTGACTCACGATTTTGACAGTGACAGTGGTCATGGCTTCAAACGGGTTCAGCGATAATCGTGCCGCCGCCCCTGCCCCCAAAACCACGATCATGGTTTCCCCAATGGCGCGCGACGCGGCGAGCAATACAGCACCAACTATGCCCGGCAGTGCGGCAGGGACAACGACTTGGCGGATGGTTTCGGATTTCGTGGCACCAAGGCCCAGCGACCCGTCACGCATCGCTTGCGGCACCGCGTTAATAATGTCGTCAGACAAGGACGACACAAACGGGATCAACATGATGCCCATGACCAATCCGGCGGTCATAACGCTCGACGCGGATTGGCCCAGCCCCATGGGTTCCGCGAAATAATCGCGCAGCAGTGGGCCGACCGTTACCAGCGCAAACAAACCATACACAATCGTCGGAATACCGGCGAGGATTTCGATCAACGGTTTGGCCACAGATCGCAAACGTGACCCCGCATATTCAGACAGATAAATGGCGGCAAACAACCCTGTAGGCACCGCAAACACCAAGGCGATAAAGCTGATGTAAAGTGTGCCCCAGATCAGTGGGATGATGCCAAGGTCACTGTCGCCCCTAAAATTCGGGGACCATGTGGTGCTGAAGAAAAAGTCGCGGAAATCGTATTGGCCGAAGAAATTCAGGGTCTCTGACATCATCGACAACACGATGCCCACAGTCGTCAGGACCGCGATGGTGGAGGCAAAGATCAAAAGGCCCATGATCCAGCCCTCGGACGCTGTGCGGGCGCGAAAGGTCGTGGAAATTCGCAGCAATGACAAAACGAAGCCCGTTACCGCAAGGCCGATCAGGATAATATACACCATCGTCGGGTTTTGCGGCACGAGAACGACATCACTGCGCGCGCCAATGCGCGCTGAAATCGCCCACACCAACATCACCGCTAAGGGGGGCAACAGCGTGGCCATCGCGGTGTTCAAACCGTGTTGATGCGGCAAGGAATTCAGCGTTCGGATATCCCCGTTCGCCACCTGCAAAGCCCGCTTGCGCGCCAAGAAATAGCCGGACAGCGCCAGCAGGATCGTTGCAATCATTGGAACAGAAAGTGGCAGCACGAAAAACCCGATCAGTGGAAGGTAGAGGACGAGGGCAGCATCAACCGCCCCCGCAATATGATGGCGCGATTAGTTGCCCATCAGCGTCAGGTTGGCAACCGCCGCCTGTGTGTCCGCCAATTCCGGATCAGACACGAGCCCGTAGGCCGCAAGTGGTCCGTCTGGGCCTGCTAGTTCATCAGCAACAAAGAAGCCGGCAAATTCTTGCAAGCCCGGGATCACACCGACGTGCGCCGCCTTGAGATAAAAGTAAAGAGGACGCGACACCGGATAATCGCCCGCCGCGATGCTTTGCGTGGTTGGCACGACATCGTTCATCGTCGCGACCTGCAACTTGCTTGTATTGTTTTCATAAAACGCGAGGCCGAAAACGCCGATGCCATTTGTGTCGGCTTCAATGCGCGCAAGTGTTTCGGTGTAGTCGCCGTCGATGTCCACAGACAGACCATCGGTGCGCACGGCCATACAGGCGCCTTCAGCGTCGTCTTCGGACATCCCCATATCGACCATGGCTTCAAATGCGCCACTGTCTTCGCAGCCCTGCAACAGTACCTTTTCTTCAAACACTTCGCGCGTTCCGTGCTTGGTGCCTGGAATGAACGCCATGATCGGCTGGGATGCGAAGTCTGCGTTGACCTCTGCCCAGTCCATGTTTGTGTTCGTGACCATGGCACCGTCGATGGGCATTTCGGCGGCCAGGGCTGCGTACCAATCGCTTGGCGTAAAAGCGAAGCCGTTGCCGTTGATGTCGGATGCAAAGACGATACCGTCATAGCCGATGCGGACTTCGACGATGTCTGTCACGCCGTTTTCAGCGCAAGCCACCAATTCGGTGTCTTTGATCTGACGGGATGCGTTTGCGATGTCGATTGTGTTTTCACCAACTCCCTCGCAAAACCGCTTGAGGCCCGCAGATGATCCGCCAGATTCAACAACTGGCGTCGGAAAATCGGAATTTTCGCCGAACACTTCGGCAATGATGGACGCGTATGGCAACACGGTGGACGATCCAGCGATCTGGACATTGTCACGCGCGGCAGCGGCAGTGGCGGTTATAGCAGTGATCGCGAGAGTTGATGCGGTCATTTTGAACAAAGACATGTGAAGCTCCAGCTTTTTTGTCATATTTGACCCCCCGCGCATCGGGTGGCCACCAAGGACGACATAGGCGCCCCACAAAACGCTTTTGTGACGTTTATGTAAAAGTAGTATGACAGTCGGTCGTTGCTGGAATTTATTCTGAATTACCTTCAGCGCCGATAGGCAAAATCACCGTAAATTCAGCACCTTGACCCATGGTACTGGCGATGCGCAACCGCCCGCGGTGACGATTGATAATGTGTTTCACAATCGCCAAACCAAGGCCCGTGCCGCCCACTTCGCGACCGCGATGGGAATCGACTCGGTAAAACCGCTCGGTGAGGCGTGTAATGTGGTGCGCGGGGATGCCCTCTCCTCGATCAATGACACACAGACGAACGCCGGATTGCAGCAACGTCGGCTCATAGTCAGGTGAGGACAGCCGGATTGTAATATCGCCTGATGTGGCCCCGTATTTCAGAGCGTTTTCAACAAGGTTTGAAATCACCTGCCAAAGCTGGTCGCGATTCCCCAACACCTCAACCGTGTCACCGGGCATTTGGGTGTCAAACCTCAGCCCCTTCGCGTCAGCCGTTGATTGAAGGGTGTTCAAGACCTCAAGAACCAAGGTCTGCAATCCCACCTTCGTGGTTGGTCGGATGCGCTCCTGCCCCTCGACACGGCTCAGCTGTAACAAGGCCTCAACGAGGCTATACATCCGCCCCGCCTCTTGCTCCATGATACCCAAAAACCGATCCTGCGCCGCCGTGTCATTCTTTGCAGGGCCGCGCAGGGTTTCGATGAACCCCATCAATGACGTCAACGGAGTGCGCAATTCGTGGCTGACATTGGCCACAAAATCACGCCGCATTTCACCGGCTTCCTCGACAGCTGTCATGTCTTGAAAGCTCAGCACCACAGTCAGACCATCTGACAGTGCCACGCCGCGCACGGACACGTTCCATGTGGTGTCACGCGCACCATCGTTTCCAAGGTAGGACGCATGGCGATGTCCGCCGTCCTTTAACGTCTCTTCGACCGCGTCCAAAAGTGCGGGTTGGCGCAGCGCCGTGATGTAGTGCCAGCCCGTCGCATCCGTGCCGATCAGTCGTTTTGCAGGGCCATTTAACCCTTGAATGCGGCCCTGCGCGCCGACCAGAAGGACCGGATTGGGAAGTCCAACAATAAGCGCGCGCGTGTCCGACATGGCCTAGGCCTTTTGGCTTTCCGCGATGGCGTGGGTCAATTCGCGGATCAATAATTCGGGGTCCTCAAGCCCCACGGACACGCGAAAGAAGCCCTCTGACATGCCCAAAGCGGCGCGGCCTTCTTCAGTGAGCGCGCGGTGCGAAGAGGATGCCGGATGGGACAGCGTTGTGCCCACGTCCCCCAGTGTCGGCGCAAAGGGCAAATCAGGGGCTGCACGGGTCAAGGCGTTGGCCGCGGCGCGCCCGCCAGCGACTTCAAAGCTCATCATATTGCCGGGGCGGTTGCCGAGGACTTGCGCGGCGCGGTTATGGTCGGGGTGATCTGGACGGCTGGGGTGCAAAACCTTTGTGATGCCTGCCAATCCCGCCAAAGCAGCAGACAAAGCGGTCGCCGTCGCTTCGGCGCGGTCATAGCGCAGTTCAAACGATTGCATCCCTCGCTCAGCGAGCCAGCAATCAAACGGGCTGGGTGTCAGGCCCCATGTCACGTTTGCTACGTTGATTTTGGTCATCAATTCAGGGTCATGGGCGACGGCGTAGCCAAGGGTGGCGTCAGAATGCCCCGCCAGTAATTTTGTCACCGAATGGATCACGATGTCCGCACCATGTTCAAACGGCAGATAGCTGCGCGGTGTGGTGAAGGTATTGTCAACCATCAAAAGGATGCCGCGCTCTTTGCACAGGGCCGCGATTCCATCCATGTCCGCGATGCGGATGGTCGGGTTTGACACGACTTCAACCACGATCATGCGAGTGTTGGGTTGGATCGCTGCTGCGATGGCGTTTGCATCAGTCGGATCGGCCAATGTGGTTTCAACGCCAAATTTCGGCAAATCCTCGGTCATCAAACGCAGCGTGCGCCCATAAAGCTGGTCCGCCCCGATCACATGATCGCCGGCCTTCAAAACACCCAAAAACACAGCGCCCACGGCTGACATGCCCGATCCCGTAATGATGCCCCCGCGCACGCCCTCAAGCCCGTCGATCTTTTCGGCCAGAACGGACGCATTCGGGTGGCCTTCGCGCGCATAGGTAAAGCCGCTGCCGTCTTTATATTGCGCATCCAGACCATCGGGGTCAGGCGATGAATACACAACAGAGGGCTGGATCGGTGTCACGACAGGGCGCGACACGGACGTCGGCCATGCGGGACGTCGGGCTAGGTCTTTTGGTGTTTCATTCATGTCAAACCTCTTTCAAACCGGCACGAAACCGCGCTGCATTTTGTTGATAATTGACGGCTGAGGACGTGAGGCCCGCAATAGCCGCCGCGTCCAGGTCTCGCACAATTTTACCGATGCCCATCACCAATGATCCATCGGGAATTACTTTGCCTTCGGTTATCAGCGCCCCTGCCCCGATCAGGCAATTTTTCCCAATTATGGCCCCGTTCAGAACCGTCGCACCCATGCCGATCAGGCTGTTGTCGCCAATCGTGCAGCCATGCAGCATCGCCTTGTGGCCGATGGTGCAATTGATCCCGATGTCCAAGGGAAACCCCATGTCAGTGTGCAGCACACAGTTTTCCTGCACGTTACTGCCTACCCCGATCGTGATGCGTTCATTGTCGCCGCGGATGGTCGTGCCAAACCAGACAGACGCCAGATCCATCACCGTGACGTTGCCGATCACATGACATCCCGGCGCGATCCATGCACCCGCATCGACATCAGGCGCAGAACCGTCAAGATCGTAGATCACGCCTGTCCCTCATATTCGGTCTGCAAATCGCGCACAAAATCGTTCAGGCTGATCTGGCGTTCGCGGCGCGCGCGTTCAGCCGTCAGGATCGCCTTGAGGTTTTCAGCGCAGACATCGGGATCATCATTCACCAGAACATAATCGTATTCGGCCCAGTGGCTGACTTCATCGAGGGATTTTGCCATACGGTTCGCAATGACGTCTTCGCTGTCTTGTCCGCGTGACCGCAGCCGGCCTTCCAGCACGTCCATAGATGGCGGCAGCAAAAAGATCGATACAACATCATTGCCCAGCGACGAGTTTCGGATTTGCTGGCCGCCCTGCCAATCAATGTCAAACAAAGTGTCTTCGCCAGCACCCATCGCCGCCTTTACGGGCGCTTTGGGGGAGCCGTAGAAATTGTCGAACACTTCGGCATGTTCCAACATCTCGCCCTCAGCGACCATGTCTTTGAATTCGCCCTTATCCACGAAGTGGTAATCGACACCGTCTTGTTCCCCCACACGCGGCGGCCGTGTTGTGGCCGACACGGAAAACCGGATTGATGGATCCCACTTGCGCAAAATTTTGGAGTGAAACGATTTTCCCGCGCCCGAAGGCGATGACAGGATTATTAAAAGGCCACGTCTATTCATAATATCATTCCACGTTCTGAACTTGTTCGCGCATCTGGTCGATCACCGCCTTGAGAGCCAGACCGATCTGGGTCAGCGCCACGTCTTGCGCCTTGGAACACAATGTATTCGCTTCGCGGTTAAATTCCTGTGTCAAAAAATCGAGCTTTCGACCAACGGCTCCGCCCACACCCATCAGATCACGCGCCGCTGTAATATGCGCGCCAAGGCGGTCAATTTCTTCGGTGATGTCGGATTTCACAGCCAACAGCGCGAGTTCTTGGGCGATGCGGTCAGGGTCCGCGCCGACGGCCGCATCCATCACGCGGGTCAGCGCGTCTGACATTTGCGTTTTAACGGCCTCACGGCGCGCGGTTGCGGCGGTGACGGCTTGGGTCGTCAATGTTTCAATCTGGTCGATCTGGTCTGAGATCACGCTGTGCAATGCCGCCCCTTCGGCCACGCGCATGGCGATCATTGCATCCAGCGCTAGCGTGAAATCAGCCGCCAAGGGCGCGGATAAATCTGACACCTCTGCCTGTCCCATCATCAAAACCCCGCGCTGCGACAACACATCCGCCGCCGTGGGTTGGGCCAATGTCACGCCCTTATCAAACGCGCGTTCCTGAATGGTGTCGAGCGCGTCGAGGATAACATCAAGGCGCGCGGGATCAATCTGCAACGACCCGTCCGCAGTGGCGGTGTTCAGTCGCAGACCGATCGTGATGTTGCCCCGCGTGGCGACCTTCGCCACCTGCGCGCGCACACCC
>TARA_B110000977_G_scaffold191023_1_pt1 | contig 25735 bp, 20 predicted proteins | sample TARA_B110000977 | Tara Oceans TARA_B110000977 (sample SAMEA4397798) | marine metagenome | biome: Polar Biome; feature: [SRF] surface water layer (ENVO:00010504); material: water (ENVO:00002006), including particulate matter (ENVO:01000060) such as... | depth 5 m | reverse complement strand
AAAGCGGCTGCGAGAAGTGCACCGGCTGCCCTCACGGCAAGGTGAAAGCCAACTGCATGGTGTGCATTGATTGCCCCCACAGCAAGCAAAAGAGCACGTGTGCGGCGTGCAAAACAGCACGCGCAGATCCTCCAAGTTCAAAGCGGATCAAGCGCGAGCCGGAGAGTTCGCCGCAAATCAAGCTCGAGCCCGAGATCAAACAAGAGCCAAAGCCCTTCACCATCCGCGGCTACTTCGGCATCGACGATGAATAAAGGAAACGAAGCAGTCTAGCTAGGTAGTAGTAGATACACGCGTTGCACAAACCTAAATACAGAAAGAACAAACTCCCGTTCTGATTACAAGTTACGTCTTTGTATTTTCCTCAAAAAAATTATCACTCCTGTTCTTCCCACTCGAAATCCGACCCGCTGTCGTCGTCCCCGCCCGTTTTCGCAACGGCGGCTTTAATCTTCTTCGCCTTTTTCTTCGCCGCTCTGCTTTGGTTCGGGTTGAGCTGCCCTTCCGCGCCGTATAAAACTTTGCTCCGCGCGTACGACGCCTTCTTCTCATCCGCACCGGTGCCTTCCCTTTTCGCGCGCCCGGAGGCACGCTCCAGCGCCGATTCAACCGCGCCAGACGCCGTCTTGTCCATCTCATCTTCTGATTCATCCTCTTCATCCTCCTCCTCCTCCATATTTTCCTCCATCTCATCCTCGGACTCGCTCTCCGCTTCTTCCCCAGCGGCGTCTAACTGCGCCACCCCCGCCGTTTCAGCCGGGACGAACTCGACGTTCGCGTCGTCCAACTCGGGCAAACCCGCGATGACAGCGTTTTCCTCATCCGCGAAAACCTTCTCGGCGTCGAACTCTCGCCCCCAATCACCAACAACCTCCGCGACTTGGTGCTTCCTGTCTTTCGCGTCGCCTCGAGCAGGCGGGGTGGTGTAGTACGGAATGCGGCCTTGGTTCCAGTCGTTCAGGACCACTCGGGCCGCAGCCATCATATCGGGCACCCCGCCTTTCTTCAGTACCCCTCGGATCTTGCCGATGTTCTGCAAAAAGTCATCCACGTCTGAAAACTTTCCGATTTTGTACATCAACATCAGTTGTTCTTTTGGGCACCTTCTTAAAATCTCGCACACTGGGGCGATGGGGTCGGCGAGGCGTTCAACTTTGACGCAGTTCCGCAACGCAGTCACACCAGCGCTCTCCCCTAAGGAACTCGCGAACACAACCCCGGGCGAATCGATCAGCTTTACGTGCTTGTCGAGCACGATTTCTTTGGACACTTTCGTCATCCCCGGCGTGTTGCCCACCGCCGCGGCGGAGCGCGAGCGCTTCAGGGAGTTGATCAGCGATGACTTCCCGACGTTGGGGAAACCCACGATCCCAACCGTGATTGCGGTTTTCAAGTTCCTGTTACGCGCGTAGTTTTTGAGTAATTGAAGCAACGTCTCCCCGCCCAAAGCGTCTTTGCCTCCGTAGCTCCCCTTGGTGGGCAAGTTCCGCGCGCCCAATTTGTCGCTCCCGCCGCCGCCGCCGCCGCCGCTGCCGGTGGCGCACTTGAACGCCACGCACGGCATCTCCTCTCTGAAGTACTTCAGCCAGGCCTGGACATTCTCTTTTGGCGCTAAATCGATCTTGTTCAAAAGCAACACGACCCTTTTATCCGGATTCGTGCGCCTGACGAAGCGCTCGACTTCGGGCGAGCGGCACGCCAACGGGTCGCGCGCGTCCAACACCTGAATAATCACGTCGGACACCTCCACAACCTTGACGAACTCTTTGTAGTACGCTCTGCGTGAAGAGTCGTTATCGTCCGCCGCACGTGCGTCATCTAACGAAAAGTCATCCAATTTAGCAGCCTTCTTGGCTTCGAAATCCTCCGCCTGCCCGTCGGCTTTGCGGCGCAAATCCTCGAGCGTCGGCGCCGGGAGCCCGGCTTCCATCGCTTCCCTCGCTCTCTTTTTATTCTCCATCCGCCGTTCCTTCTTCTCCTCCGCCTTCGCCTCCTCCACAACCCGTTTCTTCTCAACCTCGAAGTCTATCTCCTTCATCAGCTCTTCTTTGTACGGCCACTGCGCGGGAATCCCAGGGTCTTTCGGCGCCTTGGGTTTGATCCCCAAGCGCTTTTTCCTGTTTTCCTCCCGGCGCTTTTTCTTGTGGTGTTCCTTGACCTTCTTGATAAGCTTGTACTTCTGCTTAAGCGTCGTGCGCTTGGACTTGGAGCCCGATGATTTCTTAGGCATCGTGAGTGATTATATCAGGCAGTTCGTCGAGCAGGTGGATGTAAGGGGTCTCGTAGCGTCTGCTCAACTCAGATGCACTTAACACGAAGAAAAACTCCTCCGATGGCTCCTCAAATTGGCGGCGGCGGCGGCACCTCTCTGGGTCCGTACGGCGCGCGTCTGCGTTCGCGTGGAGTCGTAGTCTGTAGTCACGATCGATGTGTATCGACACAGTCGAGTGAGGAAATGCGAGCGTAGTCTCGGCAACAGGCGTCGAGGACGCGCGTCGCGGAGTGCGGCGGCTGATGTCGGCGCCCCGTTTCCGTGGACAGGTGTCGGCGGAGCCGTGATTTGCAAATCACCCGCGTGTACAGTTCGCAGAGTCTCAAAACGCCTCGGTCAACAAAACATGCTTCGTGCCGTCTCGTGCCGGCTCGTTCTCCGCCCCCGCGTCAGAGCGAGGAGCGCGGCGGCAGTGAGGTGTCGACTTCCGCGCCCGCTCTCGTTGCCCGGGTCGTGGCGGCTGGTCAAATAAAAACATGTTGACCGCGGTGAAGGTGCGCGACGGCGCGACCCCGACTACGCATCCCGTTTCAAACGGTCGACGAAGATGAGATCTCGACCTCCTCTTGAGCTCTTGACCGTCTGCCCGACTCAGCTACATGCCATCTACTGACTCTTTCCACCCCCATCCATGTATACAGTCTTTGAAGGGCGCTGCGGCGTTCAGCGACCCGACGAAGGGCGGCGCCGTTCCCGCCGGCAGAGAAGCCGCCCCCTGCGTTTTCTTCACCTGCTGCAAAAACGAAAAGTACCACCCTTCGAGTAAACCTAATGGGTACAAGCAGTGGTTCCGACGGTTACGGAGCAGTTTCCGTCCGTCCGCGTTGAAAACAGGGATATCAGCTGACACGTTGGATGGGTGTGATATTCTAGTCATGGGGGCACCTCAGTCTAAATTCACGATAGATGAGTTCAACGCATTGAAGGATTTCATCCATCGAGGCGGATCGTTATTTATTTTAGCGGATGAGGGTGGTGAGGAATCGTTGGGGACGAACATCAATTACCTTCTTGAGGAGTACGGGATAAGTGTGAATTCGGACGCTACCGTTAGAATCGTGCCTTCTGATGACTACATCCACCCAAAGGAAACGTTAATCACAGATGGGGTTTTGAATCGATCCATTCAAAGATTTGTGGAGAAAAGTAAAGTAAGTTCTGGACGGGAAAATGAAGCGCCGGGGGATTTGACTACCAGCCCCAGTATGAAACTAGGTGGTGCTCCTCTTCGCTTCGTCACCCCACACGGCGCGACGTTGAACGTGCAGAAACCCGCGGTGCCGGTGTTGAGCACGGGTAAGTTGGTGTTTCCCTTCCAGCGACCGGTGGCGGCGCTGTGGGCGGGTGACCACAAAAAAGGCGAAGGACGGGGGAAGGTTGCGGTGCTGGGAGCTGGGCGGATGGCGGACGACACGTGGCTGGACAAAGAAGATAACGCCAAGGTTTTAGATTTCGTCCTTCGGTGGCTCTCGCCGTCAAGCGACTTGAAACTGTACGCCCTGGATGCGGAGGAACCCGACGTGAGCGAGTACGAGCCCCTTCCAAACGTCGCGGCGCTGGCGGAGCGAGCGAAGATTTCGCTGAACGACTCGGCGGGTTCGCACGATTTATCAAAAGGTTTCACCTCTCTGTTTCTGGACCAGATGTTCGCCATGGACATGGACCTTATTCCGGAAGCCGTGGATCTGTACGCGCAGCTTGGGGTGAAGAAAAAGCCGCTTGAACTCATAGCGCCGCAGTTTGAGACGCCGACGCCGAAGCTACACCCGGCTGTTTTTCCCCCCGCGTTGCGCGACCTCGCTCCGCCTCCGCTGGATCTGTTTGACCTGGAAGAGGAGTTCTCGGGGGCGCAACACAAACTAAATGCGCTGTTCCAACGGTGCCAGGGCGGGTCGGATGAGGACCTCCACGTGTTCATCGAAGAAGGTGCGCGGATATGCGGAGTTGGAGGGGAGGGAGACGTCGGTGATGGTAACAGCGCCGACGCCGCGCTCATCGCCGCATTCAGGAAGATGGTGCAGCTCAAAACGCGCTCGGACGACTTCGACGGGGAGGAGCAAGGGGAAGAGGATGAAGGGTAGTGGTAGTGCTTATTGATACTTAGGCTATTTATTTATTTCTGGAACCCGGCTGTTGTGCTATTTCTGCTATGATAATATTTACCATACGAACGGTAGCATCGCTTTCCTCGACGCGGGGTACCTCTTTCCAAACTTGTTTCGGTACCACGTCCGGTATGCCACCGCGCGTGGCATGAGGTTGACGAAGGTCCAGAACGCGAACGCGTACCCTGACGTGGTTCGCGTCGCGATGGCGAACCCCAGCCACTCGACGCACTCGCCGAGGTAATGCGGGCACGTCACTAAATTAAAAAGCCCGCCGTTCGGAACGAAGTGTTTCCCCGCATCCTTCACAGGTCGACCAACGCGCAGATTTCGAAGCGCCGCGTCCGCAGCGATGTTCACACACGCGCCTGTGATGCACAGAACTGCACCGATGGCGACGACTGGTGTGGATGGGTTGGTGAGGTGTGCGCTGCCGTTCGTGAGCTCCGTGCCTACCAAGGTTCCATTAACGAAATTAAATGCGATCGCCGTCAGCACGACAGGTACGGTGGTGTCGCTCATGCGTCGCACGAGCGGGTAGTACACCGCGCGGTTCAAGTAGTGCGCCCACCACACCGCAATGCACGTGTACGTCAAAACACCCGGCGTTCGCGTCGCGTCATCGAACGCGAGAAGGTCGCCGCCGTACGCGAATGAAAGAGTGAGAACAATTGGACTAGGTATCTCCTGCACGAACCACCCAAGGCGCCCGTCAATCCGTCCGCCCCACCCGTCCCTCACCAGCTTACCATACGGCGCGCTGACGAAGAGCAGCACGGGGAACGTCAGCACACCGACGGTAACCCACCAAAACGTCACATCCGCGTGGGCGAGCATCTGAGGGTGGGCGCGCGCGAGCGAGAGTGACACCGCAACCTTCAGTCAGGGCAACATATTCAGCTCGAAACTTTTGTAACGCATTCTCGGAAGCCTCGACACAACGACACGCACACGACACCCTCCACAACGTCTTCCAACGCCATGGCCGGTAAGAAAGCTCGCGCACAAAAGAGGAAGCGGGAGCTCGGAGATGCTAACGCGGCTAACGCGGGCCAGGCCTTCCCGGGCCTCCCTAACCACCTCGTCGTCGCGCACATTCTCAGATCTGAGTATTTCGACGATTCCGCAGGTCTCGCACGGCTGCCAGCGGTGAGCAGTGCGATGCGCGACACGATGGCAGAAACGGGGCTTCACTTTAAGGAGCTTGGTGAGCATGAAGCCGTGGCGCTTGGATGCTTAAGCGCGCTGAAGCGCCGGCAACGGGGAGGTCGCCTGTACTATATAGTAAACCTTTGTGAGGCAGCGGCGAGGAGCGGACATCTCGAAGAGTTGAAGTTGTTTCGTGAGAACGGCTGCCCGTGGAACAAGGGGACGTGTACGTGCGCGGCGGAGTTCAGGCATCTTGAGGTGCTTCAGTGGACGCATGCGAACGGCTGCCCATAGGACGAGGATACGTGCATGATGGCAGAGCAGGGCGAACACCTCGAGGTGCTTCAGTGGCTACGCGCCAACAGCTGCCCAGAGTGGGGAAATCCCAATGACTCCGAAGACTCCGATGACGAATAAGATACTACGAAGCGATAAACAGCTAAATACTACGATTAAATATGTCTAGAGCTAATACGACGCGCGATCGACTACATGATACACCCCCCATCCCCAAATCACGCGAGTTTAATTCTTTTCAGGTGTTGCCTGGTCATGACTGACGGTTTTCGCGCGTCGGTTTCCGGGTACGCGGTTCTGTACACCGTCAGCGCGATGCGGAAAATCGCCACTGGCAGCGTGACGGCTAAGGAAAGCGTCAACGTGTCAGATTGCGCTTGCGCGATTTCCTCAACGCAGCACTCTGTTTGCGTCTCCGCCAAACGCACTCGGGGGGCGTCGTTTCGAACCAACACGCCGTGCGCCACGCTCGCGGCTTCAATCGCGCTCAACGCCAGGGACGAGAACTCGCTGTACGTGTTCTGAAAGTCCAGGGCGTAGAAGTACAGCCGGAACACGGGAGGCGGGACGTACGGCGGCGGAGGCGCTGGCGGCGAGTTGGGCGCGGGAGGCGGGAAAGGCGCCGGTGGCATCGGCGGCGGCGAGGGAAGCGAAGGTGGCGCGGGCAGTGGCGGCGGTAACGCTAAACCCACCGCCGGCGGTGGTGACGTGGAATTCGTCGAGTTCGTATCTGTCGCGTTTGTGTCCTGCAAAAGCGCTCTACGACGCTTGCGAGTCATCTCCGTGTCCGTCGCGTTGGTGTCCATTGCGTCCGTGACACTATCCGAGTTCGTCTCTGTAACGCTCTCTGTATCCGTCGCGTTCACGTCCGTCCCATTCGAAGGCGGCGGAAGCGGCGGCGGAATTAGCTCACCCGGGTACGCCACGTCGTACTTGTTCGTCAACGCTTGCGGTCGACGCAAACAATCACGCAAACGACTCTTCCCGTACCAGTCCGAATTATCGTAATTCCCCAAATACGCCTCCTCGCACTCCACGAAAAGTCGCCAGTCGTTCTCGCAGATGTACCACATAGGCACCGGGTCGGAAAGTGTCCAGTTGGTACCGACAACCGGGACGGCGCAGAACGTTCCTTCCTCGGGCTTACCCGCCTTGTACCCGTAGGTGTCGTCCTCCAGCGGCATCGTCGCGTGCGACTGGCCCATCAAGTCGAAGCGGAATATAACGTTGACTTCTGGTTCACGTAATGCGAATGCGTCTGAATCCGTGAGTGTAGAGTCGTTTAACACCTCAGTAGCTGATGTCAGCCCCAGGCCGTCGTCGCCGTATGCCAGCTTTGCTTGCTTGAAACTTTTTACCATCACGAGCGCCGACGCGGCGTGCGCCGCCGGCACCGCAGCGACTAACGCGCCAAGCGCGACGTGGTCCACGATCGGCGACCTGTATGCCATACACGCCCTCGCATACCCCGCGCTCGCCAGGAAACACATACCGGACGCGCCCCCGATCAAAGCACCGATCGGCGCGTTGCCGGATAAAACAACCGGTAACAACGAAACGGCGTACTCGGCCAACATTCCGGCGATTAACGCAATGGTGGCGAGCCACCGCTGGAACGCGCCGCGTTCCACGGCGTCCCTGAAATCTTTGATAAGTGGCTGGAGCACTTTTTGGATTGACTTTTGGAAGGAACGGGACTGTGGGGTATCATGTGGAGGGTAGAAGGTGAGCGCGTGACGTTCGGGAGAGGTAGTTGAAAAAATGAAGAAAAAAAGCCGTTTGGTTCGATGTCAACATCGTATCACCCGATGTTGAGCCATCGGCTTGACCCTTGGGAGTTGAAACGAGTACGTCATTCACTTACTCTTCGTTTGTTTCGCCTTTTGTGGTGTTGCTTCGCGTTCGCGGGGCCGTCCTTGGTCTGGCCGCGAAGCCGGGCGAGCGTCGCCGCGAAGCCCTGCGACACATCCTGAAATCGCCCCATGATTCGTCAACCCGTCGTCAGCGCTGCGACCTTCTCGGGAGCGCCTACGGGTGGGTCACTAGGGACCCGCGGTCCGCGGTCGGGACGCTTCCCGACACCCAAACACACGTTTCCTCCCGCCGCGGATATCTCGACGGCCGGGCTCCCTCGAACCCCGTCCGTCACCCGCGCGCGTGTGCTCTGCGGTCGATGGCTCGGCACCTCCGGTAAACGACATCTGAGCGAAAGAAAACGCTCAGAGAACAGAGGAATAAACTACATAACAGACGCGTATTTTACACCCACGACGCGCTACACTCTTTTCCTCAGGATTTTGATTCGCGACAGCACGTCTTGCTCCGTGCGCCCGCGGTCGCGTGCCAGCTGTGTAATTTCCTGCGGCCCCGCGAACCCCGCATGAAGCGCTTTGAGCAAATCGAACTCCTCAGCCTCGGTCCACTTTTTTTTTAGCAACACCTTTTCACCGCCGTGAGTTCCAGCAGACCGACCCGCCTTCGAGTTTAATGTGGTCGCGCTTGAGCGTTGATCATTTCCGCTCAGGAACGCGACTGTTTCCTTGGCGAATGCGTTCCCTGAAATGGAACTCGTCTCGGATGCAGTTTCCAAACCGCACTCGGAGTCGGTTTCTGAGAGCGCTTCGTCGCCGTCGCAAAAAACCTTTCGCCACTTTGTGTATTTGTCAACCACGTCGCGCCTTTTGACGCACCACTTGCTGACGTGTCGTTTATCGCCGCAGACCGCGCATGCAGGTTCGTCTTTCAGAAAGAAAACATCGTATAACCTTCGTTTTTGGTGTTGCTGTAAATTTAAAGCGTTGTACCCTCCGCCGCGAACGACGTCAAGGCCGTGCCGTTTGTGTTTCTCGAACATCAAGCGCTCCACCAAGGCGTTTAAAGCGTCGTTGGAAGAGGCATCGGAAGCGTCATCAGAAGCATTATCAAAAGCGTCATCCTGACCCTGCTTAACCTCTTCTTTGTCCCTCGATTCCTGGTACCAATACAACGCCTCGTCGTCTTCCAGGGGTGGGTATTTCCGGGTCCACTGGCAATCGCCAACTCTGTGTTGGTCGAGTCGCGCGCATAAAGTTTGGAAATCCGCGTCCGTATTGGAACCAGAGTAGAACGTCCCCACGAAAAATCGTTTCTCCTCCAGGCGAACGATGTACAGGCGGGTTTCGCGGCCCGCGTGTGCGCCCCTTGGGGACTCCCCACGCGCGATGGGGTACGCCTCAGCCATGGCCGGATAAGCCTCCGATAACCTCCCCTGCGCGTGTGGACGTCCCCTAGGCGAGCTCACACGCAGAGTAGCGTCAGGGAGACGCGTACCTCTGCGCGTGTCGAACTCCGACTCTAACGAAAACACGGATGTGCCGCTCCACGCACCTTGCGATTTGAGGGTTCGCCGGTCACGAGCGTTCTCCTTCGCGGACAACATCTTGGCCTCACGTACCAAGTCAGCCACGCTCAGGGGTTCGCCGCGAGCGCCGAAGCGCTCGGCGCCCGTCGCACCAGCCATGGCGCGCGTCTCCGTCTGGGGACAATCGCGATGATGACCGAAAAGGAAATCGTGGTCGTCCCGAAATTTTCGGCACGTGAGTCGGCACGTGATGAGGGTTTCTGTCGACCCTATCCCGTCCACTCCCCGCGGCGCGCGCTTTGCGTTCGCGTCGGTGATGTTGGGTTCGATCGCAGCTATGTCGTCCCCGGTCCACGCGTCGAGCCTTGGGTGGCGGCTCGCGCCCGCGGTCAAAGCCAGACCCATCTCCCATCGTAGTGTTCGCGATCGAGGGTTACTGATTACTACAGCGAAACGAAGTGCGAAGAAGCGACAGGAACGCAAGTTGGATAAACGCGATGACGTGCGTGACATGCAGCGCACCGCTGAGCAGCGCAAATGGGACCTGGAAGCGGCTGCAAAGTACCGCCCTGAGCCCCCTGCGCCACCCGCGAACCCGATCCAGGCGAGCGAACGCATCGAACAACGTCTCATGCAATTCCGAGAAGCGCTTGAGAAAGTGGGCGACGAGAAACAAGCCGCGCGCGACAGCAACGAGTGGGATCCCAAACGAGGGTACAAGCCCTTCGATGACGTGCAAGACGCGGTGTACGATTTACAGTGCGTGAAAACGGAGGTGTACGAGGCGTATTTGGAACGGGCGATTGCCTTGTTGTGTCAAGCGAAGAAAGAACCGCCCGCGTCTTTGGATAAATTCGATTGGGTGTACGAGAAAAACGGCGCGCTCGACGAAAACAACGCCCGCACGCTTTCGTTCATGTTAGCCGCGCTTTTGAAAAGCAACGTTAGCAGCGGTATGTTGTTAGTGCTGAAAGTTGCGGTGGAGTGCGGTGTGGTCAACGCGATCGATACAAATATCGCAAAGAAAGCAATCGCGACGCTGGACGACTTGAACGAGATGGACCTTCTTGATGAAGGCGAACCGGAGATTCTAGATGCGGCGAAGGTTGCGTTGGAAGACGTTTGAGTTAGTATTTAATATGACAGTGCCTCTCATGACAACTACAAGTCGTACTCCCTACATACCCCCCCTGGCTTGTCGTTTCAGCTCCTCCGTCATTTCGTAATACAGCTCGACTTCCTTTTCCATGCTGTCTAGCTGTTTCCGGGAGGACCGCTGCACTTTCTCGAGCTCGGCTTCCGTCGAGCGCAAACGCGCGCGAAGAGACGCGACGTCATCGGATCCGTGAATGTCACCATATCCTACTTGTTGTCCTCCACCACCTTCATACCTCCCTGAACTACTCTCCAGCTGAACTTTCAGCGCATGCGTCGCGTGGTGCGCCTCCCCCAGCTGCGCTCTCAATGCCTCTTCTGTTTTCGTCGAGATTGCCAGTTTTCCCTTCAGCGCGTGCGTCGTGCGCTCCAGCGTTTCGGCGTGCTCGATGAGCGCGGCGATGTCATCCTGGTGCTGCTGCGACACTTCAGGCATGTCAAGCGGAATATCCGCAGCAGCAGCGGCAATCTCACGCGTTGTTGATGCGAAGTTTCGAGCGTCTCGGTCCTTTACTGAGTGTTGCGCAGCGTCGTTTTCGTTCTCCATACTCGCGATTTTTGCGCGAAGCTGCAACACGTGCTGCTCCGTTTCGCGGAGCTTTAAATCCTGCGTCTCGACTTGGCGCTCCATGGTTTTGTATACAGCAGCTGGGACTGAAGTGCCGTTAAAATTAGTTGACGTGCCTGTGAAATTAGTATTCTTTCCGCCAATGGAACCCATGGACATACCCACTGTGCCCGACTCGTGAAAATCTCGCTCTCGATCTTTGACTTTTTTCGTCTCCAATCTCAGCGCGTCGATCAGCCGGTCGTCGTTTTGCGACTTTTGCATAAGCACTTCCAGCTTTTCTCGTAACCCTCGGACGTCACGTTCTAAGGCATCTTTACGTGCAGTTATTGCTTTGGCCTTGGTCTTCGCCTCTTCGCACTCAGCATTACTCAACGCCAGCTTATTCGTAGCGTCTTCGAGTTGCTTCCGTCGCGCTGTGGCTTCCCGAGCGGTTTCATGCGTAATCGTGAAGTTACTTCGGCTCGTCACGCGGGTCATATCTGTTGCCGCAGTGCTGGGTCGCGAGTCCAAATTTTCAGGAAACTCACTCCGATCATCGGTATTCGACACCACCCCATCCTCATACGCCTCGAGCCGCGCTTTTAGGGATTTGACTTTATGTCGCAGCTGTTGGATCTCCCGAGCGCGCCCGCGCCAACCCCCCGCGTTTTCAAGCGACTCGTCAAGCTTCGCGAAATCAACATTTGCGTCCCCAACTTCCTTTTTGATAATAGCTTTTAACCTGTCGTTCTCTGCCTTAACCGTATTGTACCGCCCCACGTCGCGTTCCGCCCGGCTACTCGCGTCCTTTGCCTTGTCCCGCCACTCCGCGCATTGCTTCGACGCCGTCTCCGCCGCCTTCGCTGCCTCTGCCACGACTTCACGGCACGCCTTTTCAATCTGCGACTCGGAACGCCCCGAGGAGTCGTTCGATTCGTTTCCGATACCACCACTCAATCCACTACCCGTGCCCATCCCCGCCCTTGCTGCTTTCATCTCCGTCGCTAGCCTCACCTTCTCCGCCCGTTCCTTCTCCACTGCCAACGTCAGCGCTCTGTTTTTCTTAGCCATCTCGACTATTTTGGACTCCCTCACACCCGCGGCGAGCCGGTCGCCCCCCGTTTCAAGCGCAGCACTGAGCTCAGCGCACTCCCTGTCCTTGGCATCCAACGCGATGAGAAGGTCCTGGTTACGGCGAGTCAGCTCTTCCACCTGTTTGGGGAAAGGGAAGGGGGATGTTAGATGATAGCTCGACTATAGATGGGGGGAAGGAAACTCATCCCCGGAAGCGTCCCGAAACTTCCGTTTCGGTCGACACGGGCGGACACATCGCACGCGCTGTGTTCATCACCAAGGGAACATACCTGGCCGAAGCCATCCCATGTGAAGTTCTCCTTGTTCGCGGTCGCCATCGCGCTCTCGTCCTCACGTGTCCCGCTTCAGCGCCTCGTGCCGCGCCTCACACACGCTCCCGGGTTTGACAAATGCGAACCGTTGACCGTTTTCTTGGAAAACTCGATTTGGCGTTCTAGGAGCGAACGAAAAGCTACACTTCGGTCTTGCACGTCGTGGCGCGAGGAGCGCAGACGCAAGCGCGCGCGGAGGTGCATAATGGAGGGACAACATAAACGGTGCTCGCGTGGACGGCAGAAACACCTGTGCAAGGAGTGCAACCCGTGTCCCCACGGCAAGATAAAACACAGGTGCGCGGACTGCAAACCCTGCCCCCACGGCAAGGTGAGAAGCGACTGCGCGGACTGCAACTCCTGCCCTCACGGCAAGGTGAGAAACAAGTGCGCGAACTGCAACCCCTGCCCCCATGGCAAGGTGAGAAACAAGTGCGCGAACTGCAACCCCTGCCCCCATGGCAAGCTGAAAAACCACTGCACAGAGTGCAACGCCTGCCCTCATGGCAAGGAGAAACGCAGGTGCGCGGCGTGCAACCCGTGCCCTCACGTCACGGCAAGCTGAAAAGCTGGTGCGCGGAGTCCAACCCGTGCCCTCACGGCAAGCTGAAATACAAGTGTGCGGCGTGTAAGAAAGCACGCGCGGATCCGCCGAGTGCACCGGAGATCAAGTAAGAGCCCGAGATCAAGCTCGAGGAGCACGAGATCAAGCAAGAACCCGAGCCGTTCACAATCCGCGGCTACTTCGGCATCAGCGACGAGAACGACAAGTGATGAGTGACGATAGAAATATTTTCATTAATAAAACACACACGCAAACCTACAGCTCATCGTTATCGTTGGGCGTGGGCACTACTGAGGAAGCCCCCCCGTCTTTAAGCACCACGAGTCGGTTCCCACTCGGTACGACTGCGAACAAAACCGCTCCGCTGGTCGTTGGCGCCGTGTTTGGTTCTTCAGCTTCGTCGCCAGTTCCAGACGGAGCCGCTGAGGCTTTCGCCGCCGCCACCGCCGCGGTTCGTCCGCCTTGCGCGCAAATGTCCGACACGCCGCGGAGCTTGGTGTCTGACACGATTCGCGACAACACCGGGCGTTTCAAATCCGTGGCGTCGATGCCCACCACCGTGCCGGTGTCAGCGCTGGCGACGTACGCCACGCGGTTCGATGCCATGGCAAAAGCTCGAGCGCCCGCTAAGCTTCGATGGCCATTCGGGGTCCACTCCGCGTTCGCGTCATCTGTCTCGTCCTCCTCGGAGAGGGGCGCGCTCGCCGCGGCTCTTCCTTGCGCTTGTAGCCCGACCGCGATCGTGGGCCGCGCCCTGGTCGTGGCGTTGACAACGATCACGGACCCGCCGTTCGCATCCGTCACGGCGAATGATATTTTGTCGTTCGCCGGGAATTGCGACACGCCGTGGAACGTACCGCCTAAACGTCCATCTTTAATCGATCCTACTTTCATCATCACGCCTGATGGGACGTAGGATAGGACCGTAACTCTTCCTCCGCCGTGTGAGTTGCCAGCACCGACGGCGATGTGCGCTTCGTCCGCCAGGGTCACGGCGTCGGCGGCGCTGAGAGGCACAAAGCTCAAAATGCGGGGCGTTTCGTCGGAGGACAGATCCAGGGAAACGACCCTTTGAACTTTGGCGGCGGTGACGAACGCGAGGGTTTCCTTTACGACGACGGATGACACGCCGCGAAGCGCGGTGTCGTCCTGGACGACGCCCAGCACGCGCAACCCGTCGTTTGGGGCGCTCGCATCCACAACGACGACTGAGTTTGACCCAGAGCACGCCACGGCGAGGCGTTTGCCGCGCGAAGTGGTGTACGCCGCGACGGAGGTACACCCTCGGAGATCAGGGTCCGTCAGGGTGTTGATCACCCTCGGTGCGTCAGCGTCAGCCACGTTCACCGCGGTCACGCCGTCGCCAACCACGTACGCCACGTTGTCGTGCGCATCGACGCCGTGCGCCCCGAACGGGAGCTCGGGCAAAATCGAAGCGACTGTGAAATCAGCGCGCGCGAAGTGCGGGGCGAGGCACAGCACGAGGAACACCGCGAGGGCCGAGGCACGCGTGGCGAACACAGACATGCCGCGCATGGGAAAGAACAAGGCACGACAAAAACGAGACGTGCGAAGGCGTCTGCGTCGTGTGAAGTGTTCGATTCAAGTGCGAAGCGCGCGGTTATGCGATTAGCCCGTTGTTGACTTTCAAGAATGACATTCTTTGGAACTCGAGCCAGGAAAAGTGTATTTTTTTCACAAGCGGCTAGCAGCGTCTGTCATGTCCATGTCTGTATTTGTATATGTCTGTCTCTGTCTCTGTCATCTCTGTCATCTCGGTCCTCTCTCTCCTTACCTCATTCTATACTCCCCTCATACCACGGACGCGTCGTATATTTCCCTCACGCTCCGATCGAGCGCCGCGGTGAACGCCGCTGGCACTTGGTCCACCCTCAGTCCTTCTGTCAGCGCTCGCGAGAAGCTCGCGGTCATCCCACGGCACTTCGCAAGTCGTACACACGCTTCTTTCCTGTCGTACCCGCCTGACAACGCGAATACGCGCATAACAGAAGGGTGGTGGTTCTCATTTGTGAATTCGTCGTATAAAGAACAGTCTTCAGGTAGCGTCAGTTTGAGACATAATTGTTCCCCGGGTTGCGTCGAGTGCAACAAATCCAGGTACACTTTCAGCTCATCGCGAAGCATCACTTCAGCGTCAGCTTTGTTCTCGCAATCAATCGCAACTTCGGGCTCGATGATCGGTACCAGACCCGCGGCTAACACCTGCGCCGCGATTCCGAACTGCTGCGCGACGATACACTTAATCCCGTCCAAATCCGCGCCGCGAATCACGCTGCGCGCTTTCGTGCCGAACACGCAATCGCCGGGCGATTGCGTTTGCGAAATTAAATCAGTCACCGATCCAAAGTCGTGCGGCCCCAGGAAAAACGCCTTTGCTTTTTGGCGAGTTATTTTTGAGTCCTCATCTACGAGTTTCTTGTGTCGAGCCACCAAGGCGGTGCGCACAACGCCGTGGTTCACACCGTCCGGAACATCTTCGTCCGCAAAGGTCAAGTACCTCTCGCACTTATCGGCCAGGTGATCGAGCCAATTTTTAATGTCGTCGTTCGTCGCTTCCGATTCGACGACATCCCGGTAGTGGTCGTAGAACGCCTTGAGCTCTTCTGGAGTAGAGTGAGGGACGTGTTTATCATGCATGCCCTGTTTAAAAGGCTCGTGGAACTGCCCGCACTTTCCTAGGGTCACCGCGAGTTCGGGAATTGGCTTCATGAGTTGCACTCCGTGCTTCTCGGGTTCCAGGCCGTTATCGATTTTCAGGAAAGGAACGATACCTTTCACGCTCCACAGGTACGTCGCGCTGGGGAGGCCCATTACTTGCTTTTTGAACACAGTTTGGTCGAACAATATAGAGCCTATTATCCTGTCACTTGAAAACGCATCGCACGTCATGATACGAGTCCGCATGTCGTGTATCAGGGTGAACATTGTCGATTTGTCGGTACCGCGAATGTCGGTTATGCCGTATTTGGCCAAAGCTCTTGGAGTACTGCCGCCACTCTGATCGAGGGCGGCTATGAAACCGCTGGCGTTGGCGATGCGTTCGCGTTGTCGTAGCTTGCGCTCGGAGGCAGAGGAAACAGCCTGTTCGTCATCCGTGACGGGGATCTTGCTTGTAGTCTCGTGATGCTTTGAACCCTTGGGTTGAGGGACTGCGTTGGACTTTTGCGTTTCGGTGGTCTTTGTTTTCGGGACCGAGAGTTCTCTTTCGACTTTCGTCCGCCGCGCGTCGTCCGCGCTTCTGTTGTACCTCACGGGCGGCATGCCGCGCGGTCGGTGGTGCACATGCGCTCGGAACGGGCGCGGATGCGCGAATTGCGGCGCCAAAGCCGGCACGGTGAGTGCGACGACCATCGGGTATGAGGAAGAAACAAGGTGTCGTAGCTTTTCGTAGCTTTTTCGTTAGCCAGTCCGAGAAAGCGCGGAAAAATTGGCGACCACCCGCCGTTCCCCACACCCGCGTGGCACAGCAGGATGCACGCCGTGTCACCGATCCCCGTGAGGGCTACGTGGGCGGCCGCGGTGTTTCGCGCCGGGCGACGAGTCACTCGAGTCACTCGAGTCACTCGAAACGATATCACGCCCGCCGCGCCCAACTTCGAGAAACGAACCCCCGATGGCGACGAAAGAGAACGCGACGTGTGCACATCGTGCGGGTTCATAGACTACCGAAACCCGAAAGTCGTCGTCGGGTGCCTTCCGTGCTGGGTAAGTCGGAATGTAACGCATTCGAACGCCGGATAACATCGCGAATCCTCCAAGAACACAACACGAACGACACCGATGACAATCGAAAACAAACTCGCTCACAACAAGCTGACACAATTCTCCTGAATCATTTTCGTCACCACTACGTACCTATCCACAAACTAACAGACTGACTCTTCAGGTGTGACGCGTGTCCTACTGTGCAAGCGCGGCATCGAGCCTCGAATCGGTAAGTGGGGCTTCCCCCAGGGATTCATGGAGCTCGGCGAGACGACGCGTATGGGCGCGGCGCGGGAAACGATCGAGGAAGCCGGCGCTACATGTGAACCAGGCCCGCTTTTAGCGGTGTACAACCTCCCGGGCCAGGTGCAGCTGCTTTACTTAGCCAAGGTGGCTGTGGGTGAAGAAAACGGTTCGGATAGCCCTCATGCTATCAAGTCCGGCGTCGAAACTCTGGAAGCGCAATTCTTCACGTGGGACGAGATACCCGAGGAAGACGAGCTCGCGTTTCCGACAGTCGCCTGGGCGTTGGAGTTTGCGAAGGAAAAAATACCGCAATGGCGCGCGTCAATCCCGTTCGTCCCGCAGCAACGCGCGAAGCTGTTCTTCGGTGAGAAAGTAGGCTTCACAGAGGAAGGGTAGAGGGGTAGAGTATGTATGCAGAGAGAGGTGTTTATTGTATCAGGGTAATATATTGTATACGTGTTCATTGAGAACGGAACGGGTGCATCTTTATTTTTCGACAGCACCACTTCCCCTTTTCAAAAATCACTTCTCCTTCTTCGGCTCCTCCTCTTCGTCATCCTCCTCGTCATCGCTTCGTACGTCTTCCGCCGCCCCTGACGTGATGACTTTGATCGCCACTTTCAGAATCAAAACGAACCAGTACACTTGCAACGCTAGCAGGATGTACAGCAGCACGACGCAGGAATTGGCGCCCCACCCGTATGTGAAAAAAGTAGGCCCCTCGCGATGCGCGCTCCACACGACGTACGGGTACAGACCTAAGCGCATCACGGCGAACAGCAACATGAATATCACGAAAAATATATCCGCGCCGGTTTGCATTATTTTTTGAACATTTCCGCCTCTAGCATCGCCTATGTACTTGAACTGTTTGGCGACGTGCAATGGGACATCAGCGGGATCTAACAATGCCATCACGACGGCGCCGACTCGGTTCCACCCAAACGCGTATGAGATGCCGATCAGCGTTACCGTCACGATGTGGTGCACCTGCATTTCCCAAAAGTCCTTGCGCTTGTGTTCGATTAAGCAGGATATGATGCCTTGTGCGTACCGGGAGGCGTATAAAAGGTAGTATGCTTTCAACGCATCAGTGATGAGCAAAGATTTGCCGCTCGAGTGTTCGCTCCACCACGCGCTGGACGGCCAGAACCAGGTCTGACCCGGTACCACGTACGCGCCGAACACCGTGAACGCGCCGTAAAACACCATCTCCATGCAACTCTGCGCGAACTTCTGCACCTTGGCTTTTTTCGTCGATTTCAAACCCAGCAGCTTCGCCGCGAGCGGTTCCACCACCAACTTGCGCAGACCCCAGTTCAGGAAGAAAACTAACGCGGAGAGTAACAGGAAAACGAGCAAATCGGTATAGCCCTCCGTGATTGGGGCTCGGGGTTTGGCCTGGGGTTTGAGGTGAGTGGTGGATGAGGCGATACACGGCGAGGATATAGAGATCAGTACTGTGCAACGGTGAGGGAATACGTTTGACCATAGGCACGGAGTGTATTTGTCACGGTGGAATGTCAGCTTCTGCGAATCCCTCGTGGTTTGAAATTCGCACCTTCGGTTCGTTGCCGGTGAGGAACCCGAAGAACGCGACGAGAATGCGCGCGGTCTCCCCCGAGACGGTGGACCACGAGGCGAGCGCCATGGCGCGAGCGACGACAGCTGAGCCAGGAAGGCGGCGCCTGTGCCCTTTGATGTGATTCGGCCGAGGCGGTCGTAGTCGCGTTTGTTCAAACTCTCAAACAGAGTGCCCAAATTTTAACGATCCACACCAGACAGCTGTGTCCTATTTTTAGTAACTTTCGGAAGCCACTGTCTCACTCCGCCCGCCACGGTCTCCGCGCTGGTACATGCAACTTCTCGAAACGTTCTTTCTTCCCACACCTCATATACATCATGTCCTCCTCCGATGCGCGCACGACGCGCTCGATGAAGCGCCGCCGCGAGGCGAGCCCCAAGGCTCCTTCGGGTTCCGAAAACTTCACCTCCTTCAACCCCCTTTGCTCGCCGCCCGGAACCCCGCGACACGTGCCGTCGTCGAGCTTGAGGCTCGACGGCTTGCCCAGTGAGATCGGCATCCTCATGGTGGAATTCCTCGATACCGCCTCACAAGCGAGTTTCGCACTGGTGAACAGGACCACCGCATCGTGGGTCTCCAAGGCCCTCCTGGCACGCGTCACGAGGTGTCAAACGGACGAAGAGTGCGAGGCGCTGGAACGTGGGGACTCACCCGACACGGTCGCCCGGTTCATCATCGCGGTGACGTCCGTGTGTATCCCGGAGTGGGAGAAGATCCGGTTCGTGGGTGGGATCGTGCAGCTTCACTGCCGCCCCGATTCCGTGGTCCCAACATTCGACATCGTGGACGAGTGCCGGGTTCTTCGAGCCGTGGTAGGTTCGTGGTCCGCGGAAAAACAAGGCGAACTTTTAGCGCAGTACCTGAGCACCGAGCTCAAAACTTTAAAGCCCATCACCCACTTCGCCAAGCAGCCTGGTGATGCAGGCTCCGTGAACCAAGCCACGGATGAGCGTATATTCAGAGTGCTGAACTACGTCATGGTGTTGAACGCCACCCGCGAAAACAGAGTCAACGACCCGGGGTGCGCGTGCGCTAACTGCGGGGGTAAGAACACCTCCGCTGCGGTGGAAAATGAGCGCGTCGAGCGCGTGGCGGATCAAAAGTGGAAACACCTCTCCACGGTGGTGCGCTCCATGTTACGCGCGATGCCCGGCTCCGACAACCTCGAAAAGCAAGCCACTTTGATACACCTCATGCTGGGGCCGAACGAGTTCTACCTCCGGTTAATCACGGGCGAAAGTTTAGCTCCGATTGGAAACGTGTTCGAAAACGCCGATGCCAACGCCTTAATCGCCGCGCCGTTCTTCGTCACCTTCGACCTGGACGACGACACCTCCTCTGATTACGCCGAAGACTGCGAGTACATGGGGTTCGAAGGCCACTTCGAGTCCTTCGACGGGTCGCTTCAAGCGTTCGGGAACTTGTTCGGGCACATGCTGCTGAACAACGTAAACGGGTGCTCTGAACTGGACAAAGAAACAGGTCTCAAAGAGACGTTGCAGCTCATCCAGTGCATCACCAAGTGCTGGTCGTTCGAGTTCAAACTGGCGTTGCTCGCGTTCATCACGCGGCGTGGCACGGGGAGCACCTCCACAAAACGCGTGTTCGAGTTGAAAAAGAAAGTCATGCACGCGATTTTGGAGACTGATGACTCTCTCTCAGAGCACTGCGCCCCCGCGGTGGCGAGCACCAGCGCGTTGTTACCCAACGCTCTGTTCCGCATGTTGGTACGCGGCGCGTACCCCGCGGACGACTTCGCGGTTTTCTTCCGCGAGCTGTCGCAGGACTGGTCTCAAGCCGCGCGGAACGTGGTGCTGCAGAAGGTGATGCACGGCCTGGTGAAGGGGGACATTCTCACGGAAGGGTGCGAGTGCGGGTGCACGCCCAACACGCTGAACCAAAAGATTTTCGGGAAAATCGCCAAGCTCGCCACGATGGGCGTGTTGGCTTTGGGGGAACAGGAAATGGACGAAGCGGAGGAGCAAGCCAAGGTGGCTATGGCGATGGCCACGCCCAGGGCGATGGCCACGCCCGAGCGCGAATTGGACCAAGACGAAAATCCGTTTTTAGATGGGCTGTGCAGCCCGTGTCCTTCCGCGAAGAGAGCGTCAGTGACGCACACGCCGCAGCCGGGGGCAGTGAACACGCCCCAGCCGTTCGGGATGAACACGCCTACGCCGGGGACGCCGTTCGGCATGGAGGAGTGATTGCGTAGACAGCGTAGACAGCGTAGACGAGACTTGCGCGACGATATGAAGTTACGAAAATAAAATGAAACCTTGAGTTACCTTGAGTTAAAACGTATGACTCTGCGCTCGACGCTATCCCGGTAACCCTTTCCTCGGCGCCGGTGACCCTCCTCTGTTTCGGTTCGCCGCCGCTTCTCGTTTCAGCTCCGTCATCATCTCCGCGTACAGTTCCACTTCCTTTTCCATGCCTTCCAGTTTCTCCTGGTAGCCGTGTTTAACTCGCATGGTTTCCGACTTTTGCTCCTCCAACGCGAAGCGAAGCGCGGCGATGTCGCCGTCGCCGGCAGCGCCTGTCCCGCCCGCCCCTGCGGCGCGTTCCACGCGGCTCACCGTGTCTTGGTACTTCCATTTCTCCTCACGAACTTGCTCTCTTAATTGATCCACCTGTTTCTCCGCGACTACCAGTTTACTGCGCATCGCAGCGCACACGCGCTCCAGGGTTTCGGAGTGCGCGATGAGGTTCGCCACGTCCTCGTGCACCTCCAAGTGTTTATCTTGTTCGTCGCTCGGCGACAACGCGCCAGCCGCGGCGGCGATGGCGTTTACCGTGAACTGCGATTGCGACAGGACGGACTGGGTATCGGACACATCGTGGCAATCGTTGTGAAGCGCGCGTTGCAGAGCCTGCTCTAGGCTCATGTTGTGTTGGCGGAGCGAGTTAGTTTCTCGCTCCGCGACGCGAAGCTCTCTTTCCAAAACAGCCGCTTTATTTTCCAAAGCCGCGTACACAGACAGAGGAACGGCGTTATCTCCGGAAGGTACGGAGTTGCCTCTTCCGGGGTTACGCTCGTAGCCCCCATACTCAGACTCAGACTCCGACACGACTGAGGTCCCTCTACTCGTCATTTGCAGCCTCCTCGTTTCGTCCCGCAGCGCGTTCACTAGCTTTTCGTCGTGGTCGGATTTATCCTTCAGCACTGCGACTTTTTTCAACAACCCGTTCACTTCCGTTTCCAAGTTGCGATTCTGTTTTGAAATTTGCGTGACTACTTCTTTCTCTGCTGAGAGGTCTAACTTGACGTTTTCGAGTTCTGTAAGGAGCTCCTCTACCCGGACCTGGGAAACGTCAAGCCTCGCCTCGGTGACTTTCAAGTCCTTGGACATAGTGGAAGCGAGGAGAGCGGAAGGCGTTTGAGTTGATTGTTTGTGCGCGTCAGCGTCAGCGTCACCAGGGTACACCGTCTCCAACGTCTCGTGTAATGTCTCTTTGGATAACTCAGCATCACCTCCTCCATTCCCATCATCTTCTAGCGTGGGTACATCGTCCGTACCGCTCTCCATCTCAGGTCCTGCGGCAACCACCGCGAGCGCGTCGTTCGCTTCATTCAGCTGCACCCTTAAGTACCCCACTTTGTGTCGCAGCTCCCGGATCGTGACCGCCCGGCCTTCCTTCCCCCCGGTCGCGGCGATGGCGTCATCCAACCTGCCGAAATCAACGTGTTCGCCTATTTCCCGTCGAATGATTTGCTTGTAACGCTCGTTTTCAGTCTTAAGGGTTGCCTTTTGCCCGGAAAAGCGCTGCGCGTTTGCCGACGCGAGTTTCCACTTTTCAGTCACGGCGGCTAACTCGATTTGCGCTTGTTCAGTAGCTTTGCTCGCTTGTTCCACAACCTCCCTACACGCCCTCTCCACCTCCGATTCAACAGCGTTTTGCTTCAAATTCAGTAACTCTGTCTGTGCCAGCTGTAACTGCGTCTGCGCCCGTAGCTTTTCCGCGCGTTCCTTCTCCACCGCCAACGTCAGGGTTCGGTTTTTTTTGCTAACCTCGACGATTTTCGATTCCCGCGCATCCGCCGCAGGGCCAGGGCCGCCCGCCTCGAAACGACCGCTTAAACTCGCGAGTTGTTTATTCGCGTCATCCAAGGCGAGAATCAAACGCTCGTTCTTCTTGGTGAGCTCTTGGACCTGCGAGTAGGTAGGGGGGAAGGGAAGGTGAGGACGAGAAAAACACGATCCAAATGGTGCCATGGGTAGAGATTAATCGGAGGATTGCACGTGTCCGTTCCAAGCCCCGAGACGCACCTCGCTGAACCCTTCCCAGTTCTTGTCAACGTTCTCAACCGTAGGCATCGTGCTGCCCTCCGCCGTCCTCGCCGGCGCGGGACCGCGCAGACACTCGGCGCGCTCAGCAGTGCCCCCTCGTCGTCGTCACGTCCCAAAAACTTCAGTGCCGAATACGGAAACAAGTTTCCGAGTTTCGTGTTTAGACGTTTGATTGATGTTTCCCCCGACACGGCACAGGGTACCGCGCCCGCCCGGGGCGGCGCACCTTCCACCTTCGCGTTGTGCGCCACACCACGATGGTCGCGACACGAAGCGGCATCGACACAGCGTCGAGTGTGGAGTTCGGCGGGCCGAGCACCAGCAGTGCCGGTGCAATGACTCGAAACGCCCCTGCTGAAAGTTTGCTCGTCCGAGACAAAGGCCGAAGACGTCGCGCTGACGCACTGCAATGCTTGGTCATGGGCACCGTCGGGGAGTGTTTATCGTACCGCATCGATAGCACGCCGCTTTGGCGGTGGGGCATGTTGTTAGTGGTTGTTGAGTACGCAATCCACGTCTCAGTCTCCGTTTACGGAAACACCCCTGCTCCCAAAAACATCTCAATCTGCGGGTTTTTGGAGCTCGTGCCGAACTGGGTGGCGTTTCTGTATAGCCACGTCGCGGCGGCCGGCATAGACTGCACGCTATGGGCCTCAGTGGCTATAGCCAAGAAGGAAGCACAAGAGGGAAACAAGGCTCTTGGCATCATGCGAGCCTTGCTCACCGCTTCGTGCGCCGTGTGCCTGGCCGGTTTCTCCGCCGTCCCGCGGTGTCTGTGGACCGTCCATCAAAACTTTGTGCTGTTTTGGGTCGTGGCGACGTCAGTTGCGATGTTTGTTGGATTGATTCGCGACCGAAAATTAGAGGGCTATTCCGTTTTTCCGTTCGTTCTGTGGTCCGTAGGCACGTACTTCTGCATCACGTTCTACTACGAAAGCAGTATAAGGTTTTACACCGCGGAAGCCACGACGGTGGTGGCGTACATCTTGTGGTGCTCGAATGGACATTTACTGTATAATCGAAAAAAGTTTTCAGCGGCGCACTTTTTAGTTTTGGACGGCGTCATCGGTGTCATACTGTTGCGTATGTTCCGGTACAACCAAACCAATGTGTGTACCGTGACCGGGCAGTGGAAGTAGTAGTAAGGGGTATTAGGGTTTAGAGTGATAGAGTGTCGGAACATGTGATAGAGGAGTCTACATGTATAGTATATAGTACACGCGTTCAATCTGATTAATCTTCCTTTGCGCTGGGATCCGTCGCAGGCACCGCATCCGGGTCCGGCATCTGTTTCTCCTGCGCCCCTAGGGTTTTCAGAATGCTCTCGATTTTACCCGCATCCGCCCCCTCCATCGTATCAACCTTCTCGCCCCCCTTGAAGAACTGAAACGTGGGCATGCACCGCACTCCGTGGTGCGACGACACGTCCTTGGCTTTGTCCACGTCCACTTTTACGAATGAAACATCACCGTACTTCAAGCTCAATCCGCTGTACACCGGCGCGATCCTCTTGCACGGGCCGCACCAGGACGCGGTGAAATCCACGACCATGATTTTATTACCCGCCTTTGCAACAGTGAGCTTCTCGTTGAACTCTGTCATGTCCTTAACCTCGCGCACCAAGCCTTTCTTGATTGGGCCGGTGGACGATGAAGGACTCACCGCTCTTCGGATGATTCCACTGATAGTCCTCGTCAACAGGAAGCTGATGAGCAGCCGGACGTGGCTTGGGACGGTTTGCCAGTACGCCAGGATGGTGCCCCACGGGTCCTCGAGGAACAGGGCGAGGGCGTCCATGGTGGTATAGGGTGCCGAGCGAGGTGCTAGTGCCTGCGCGGGCAATCGACTGTGAAAACGAGATCTTGCATCAAGAGTTGACGAAGAAAGAATCGAGTCCTTTTGTGCACTTTCAATCCCCTTTCAGACTCTGCACGTCGGCGGCGGCCGTCAATTCTGCGATTTGCCTCGACTCTAAACCCATTCGACGAAGCGCGACTCCGCAACAGTCGACGTTGCCGCTCGCGAAACATGCTTCTCCTCTTCGAGACCCCCGCGGGGTTCTCGCTGTTCAAGGTCAAGGACGAGGGCAAGCTCGAGGATGCCGAGGTAAGTGCCCCTGATGTGTTCCCTGACAATTTTGCCCCCGGCGCCTGTGTTACCATTTGTGTTTTCTTCCTCGACGGTTGGGGCCTGGAGGTGTGCGGCGGGGCGTGCGGCGCGCGTGTCGTACACCCACAACGCGAGATCGTCGCGATCGGCGTTTGGCGAACGCGCGGGATGTAATCATGATCGGGAGAGCAAAGGTCATGGACGCGCAGACGCAGACGTCACTCGCCTCGCAACTAGGGATTTCACACGGCTGGCGGCGGGGCGCTTCTTTTTTGCGTGCTTTTTTAGAATCTCTTTCCCTCTTTACCTGCTGCTGACCTCTTTGCTTCCCACCTCAAATCACAGGCTCTGCAAGAAGCGTTCAGCACCCCCGAGGGCGCTAAGAAGATGGTCTCCATGAAGGCGTTCACGAAGTTCGACAACACCGCTGAGGCGTTGGCGGCGGCGGCGTCCATGGTGGATTCCAAGATCGGCAAGGACTTGAAAAAGTTTCTCAAGAAGCACGCCGAGGGCGAGACGCTCGCTTTAGCGGATGCGAAATTGGGCGGCTTGATCAAGGAGAAGCTCGGCATCGCGTGCGTTTACTCCTCCGGGGTGATGGAGCTGATGCGCGGCGTCAGGTACCAGCTCAACGAGTTGATAGGGGGCCTCACGGATTCCGACATCGCGCCCATGGCCTTGGGTCTGTCGCACAGTTTATCCCGGTACAAGCTGAAATTCTCCCCCGACAAAGTCGACACCATGGTGGTGCAAGCCATCGGCCTGTTGGATGAGCTGGACAAGGAGCTCAACACCTACGCAATGCGCGTCCGAGAGTGGTACGGATGGCACTTTCCTGAAATGACCAAGATCATCAGCGACAACATGCAGTACGCCAAGGTTCGTTTTTGTTTTTTTATCCCGTAAAATCCTGCTCGCCTTGTACCGCGTACGTCGTG
>TARA_B110000977_G_scaffold177260_1_pt1 | contig 25813 bp, 14 predicted proteins | sample TARA_B110000977 | Tara Oceans TARA_B110000977 (sample SAMEA4397798) | marine metagenome | biome: Polar Biome; feature: [SRF] surface water layer (ENVO:00010504); material: water (ENVO:00002006), including particulate matter (ENVO:01000060) such as... | depth 5 m | reverse complement strand
CGGCGTTTTTTTTCTTGGCGCTCTTGGCGGTTAACCCGCCGATTGCGGCGAGAACGGAACCACTCGGCGCGTCGTTGGATTTCTTCCACATAGACGCCCATAGCTTTTTATTGCCCCGTGTATCCTCAACCCCGACCATTCCAGGATCGATTCGGTAGTTCAAGTCGCCGAACACGAACACGTGCGTCGTGCAGGCCAACAATTCTAGTTGGTTGTCGTTGCCCGGGGAAGACTCTTTCGCATCGGTACATTCCTTGATTTCCTTCTTTTTCCGGACATCATCCGGCTTGTCACTCCCTTCGTCTTCCACGCCACTCGCACCGACTGCCCTGACCTGCGAGTTATCCCATACACCTCTCAAAATCCGCGCGATACTCTCATCCCTCGCGCTTACGTGCTTCTCCCCCTCGTGCGCGGCTAAGTGACACGCCACAAACACGACCGACTCACCACCTCTTAATTCCAACCTCACCATGAGTCCACCTTTGTTGCCAATTAGGTTACCCACCCCGGTGGCTTGGTACCCGACTCGCACCTCTTCGATTAAAGAGTCGGTTTCAGTGAGCAGCACTTTCTTGCAAAACACCGCTAAGCGCATTTGTAGCAAAGTGGTGCTCTGCACTAAAACGTAGTCGGGACCCATTGACGCGCGAATCACCTCGAACCAGTGCCGCCGCGCTTTCAACTCAGCAGCAACCTTTGCGGATGAATAATACCCCGCGGCGGCACCTGCTACCAATCCAAACGGCGCCAGCGGACCAGCGGCGACGCCCCCGGCCAACGCCCCCGCGATGGCGCCACTTGCGCGCGTAAATTTAGAACTGGTGAAGAACCCCTTTTTCTTTTTCGTGAATGTAGACGAGTTTGAGTTTTCATCATCAGCACCTTCTGACTGACAGGCTGTAGAGTCATGCGACGTGGATGTCGTTGTCGTTTCATCACAAGTAGCTTGTGCATCAGTGTTACCAGTACGCCCCTCTGCTATCATCATCTGCTCCCACACCGCTTCTGGTTTCAGGTTCTTTTTGGAGTGCGGGTACGATGCTTCCTGCGCTGCGACTGCGACGAGGTCGTGTCCCCTGGCGGTGGCGAGCCACTCGGTACACGCGTCCATGTCCGGCGCGACGTTGCCCACGTTCCACGTACCGACCCACGTGCTTAGCGTGGTTTTGCTGGGGTTTAATGAGGAAGGTGTGGTGGTGGGTCGGGGGGCCGAGGGTCGGGGAACCTCGGGTGAGTCACCACCGGGGTCGTTTGGACTTTTCACAGTGTCTTGCGTCTTGTCTGAGGTCAGCATCGGTGCTTTTTCAGTTTCCGCGTCAGTGCTCAACCGTACGTCACTCTCCTCGGCCGCCATGCGCACGGACACCGACCAGCAGTGTCGATCGAAACTGCTGCGACCCCCGTGATACGTCGAAAGAGCGTGCGCACGAGTGAAGCGAAGGGCGACCGACGCGTTCTGTTGACGCGTTCTCCTGATCAGCAACAGAGGTTTTCTTCTCGTCAAAATCAAGCGACGAGATTCTCAGAATTTCGGTCAAACCCGAAAGGGGGTCTATCGGACGGGTGCCGCGTCATCCGCCGCATTGCCGGCGTCACCAAGCGGCGTTGCGCTTAGCTTTGCTCTGTCGCCGACGGTGTGCGGAGACACCAACTGCGCACGCTTGACCGTGCGTCCCTGAGTCTTTCCAGGTCCCGCGGTTTCGCGTTTGGAAGTGACTGTCCGCTCATTCTTAATCTAAAGCGTTTCGCGTCACGAGCTGCAACCGTTTCGGGAATTGGGGCGGATTTGGGTGAGTCGAGCCTGTCCGTGACATCCTCCAGTACTCGTGACTCACAAACACTATGGAGGCACATCAGACGTACACCCACGACGATGACACCTCCATGGCGTCCCCCGTGCCCGCGTTTGGCGAGGTTACGACCGCACCCGTGGGCCCTATCGTCACGTTCGAGAGAGACCCGGATTCGGGAGCGTTGGATAATTTGGATGTCGACGAGTTGGTGCCCGTAGCGGTCGAGGCAGTGGAGGATTCCACAGCAGAAAAGGAACCTGAGATCATATATGCAGATGACGTAGAAGACACGACAGTTGACGAAGAACCACCGGAAGTTCCAAGAGATCAACAAAGACAACCACCCGCCCGCTCGGCTACGCAGAAAGCGATGCCGGTTTCTGAAAAGCCAAAACTCCGCCCGGCGAGCGCCTCCGCAAAAGGCGGGGTCAAATCCAACTGGACACCGGGTGGGACGAACAAACGAGTTAACTCAGTTGAGTCAAACACAACTCAACAAAGGCCGCAAACCGCGCTGGCAAGGTCCATGAACACCGTGAAAAAAAACTCCCGGTACCCGTGGAACAACCCTCCCATTGGTGCGCCGAGTTCCATACATCCTTTTTCCGAGCATTTAGCCCCATCGCGTTGGCGGGACAAACGACTCCCAGAGGAGAAAAGAAACGCTCAAACGAAACGGCTGTTTGAAGACGCAGTACGGAGACAGATGCGGAAGAAAGAAGTGGCGAACGCGCCGATTCCGAGGACGAGATGGAGTGGACGATTACCTAAAGAGCGCATCGATGAAGGCTTTGAAAGAATTGCAAACCACGCGGTTGAGTTTGTTGAAAACAGAGCTGCTATATCGGCGCCGGAGTTGACGCAGACTGGAATCATGCGGTACACTGGTTCTCACGATGAATTCACAGGCGAGTTGGAACCGTGCCAAGTGCTTCCCGAAAGGGAAAGGAATGCTGCGCTGTTGAAACACCACTACAGCGAAACCGCGAAGCGAGCGGTGAACAAAGCGGAGCGTTACGAACACTATTTGTCGAATTTAAGGCCGTTGAGTTCGCGCGAAAGGGATTTACTAAAACTGGACGATACTCCTTCTATTCCTATGCCAGATGACCTGATGCAGATCGCTGAATCCGAACTTGAGGCAGCTCGAGAAGCTAAGCAGAGTGCTAAGCAGAAAATTCGGCAAGAGGGGTCCGCATCCGCGGCGGCAGCGAGGTCTTACAAGGAAGCTCGCGCGGCTTCTGAAGAGGCGAAAACGGCGGCGATGAAAGAGCGCTTGAAATCAGCGAGGTTGGAAAGAGATGCTTTGGAAGCGAAAACGGTTGCGGCACGTGAGGAACGACGAAAGGTGGAACTGGAGAAGCAGGCCGAGCTCCTGAAACAATCCGAAACGCAGAAGAAGGAGATGTACGAAAAGTTCAACGGGTTGGCGGTTGAGCGAAGGAAAGAAGTCGCGGAAGGCGACGCGAAGCGAAAACAACTTGACAAAGAAAGGGCCATATTAAAAAGAAAAGAGATGAAAGCGTTGTGGGAGAAGCAAAAGCAGCGGGAGGCGAAGTACGCGGAGATGATGAGTTCGGAGAACGATGCGGGGAGTGCGTTGGTGATGGAGGTGCGGCAGCACAGACGGGAGGTGGACAGCGCGCGACGTGTGGATCGAGAGAAACGGTTGGAAGCGAAAAATGAGGAGCGAAAAGCGAATCGTGAAAAAGCGAAAAGTTACCAGGCGATGGTGGAGGAGATGGAGGCGCGGCAGGTTGAGAAGCAGCGTGAACGGAAGCAGAAGCTGAGAGAACGCGCGGTGGCAATGGAAGCTGCGATGAAACAACGACGAGCACAGAGCTTCAAACTGCGACGCGCGGAGAGACACAGCCGAGGCGAGGTAACGCCTCCCAAGAAAAAGAAAAGTAACGCCGAAAATGTTTCAGAAAATGCGGAAAACGTCGAGCCCAATACAACGTAGACTACGTGTATGAGTATTTGAAATGTATGATATGATATTCAATTCAAAAGAATTTGCGTGCATGTTGATAAGCGTCTCTAATGTTTCGTCTGTATTCCCGTAGTCTCACTGCCCAAGCGTTTCCTAATCCGCCGCGAGTCTTCTCAGTACTCGCTGCGCGCGTTCGCCCCTGAGCTCGTCGCCCTCACTGGCCGCCGCTTCCGCCGCGGCGATCGCCGCGGCGACGGCTGGTCTGTGTACGTTAGGCGTCGCAGGTGCGCTCGCGGTGCCGTGCGCCACTAGCGCATCGTGTACGGTAGCTGAAGAAAGAGCGAAATTCTCTAGGAGAGCAGTCGCTGATTGAAACGGGGGGCGCGCCGTGAAGGTCGTGTCTCCTCCCGAATTTCTTCCACCCAAGTCTCCAGCCAACGCTCCTAGCGCGGCGGCGACGGAAGCCACCGTGGTTTCCACGCAGGGTTCGTCGTCCGTCTCTAGTACAGCAGCGCGTCTACCCGCCAGCGCGTCTTGTTCCGCTAAAAGCAAACCGTCAAGCGTCCCCGCGTTCCCCGGTCCGCGCGTCGCATCTGAAATCAACGAACTAATCGTCCCAGGGCCTCTTTCGTTTTCGGTAATCAAATCGTCCACCAGCGACCGTGTGCGCGCCGGCGTGCTCGGCGCAGACGCGGTGGCGAACGCCGCGGCGGCGACATTGGAGACATCGAACCGGTTTCGAAGCTCCTCAGCCGCGGTTACGAAAGGAGACGTAATTTGCGAATTAGTCTCCGTGGGGAGAGAGTTGGTGCGCGCCGGCGTAACGGGCGCGCTTCCCACGCGGCGACCCCGGGGAGGCGACATCCAAGGAGGCATCGTACCCATGGGACTGGATGGGTTGTTTTCAGCGTTACTTCCTTCCTCTTCTATGGCGGGAGGTACTCGATCGCTCAACCCAAGTCCTGCCGGTCTGTTGACCATGCGTCGCACGTACTGCGCCCTGACAGCTTCCCGCGCTCTCGCCGCTGCCCCGACGATGGCGTTTTGTTGCGCGTTTGCTTGGTCCACCAGCCGCTTCGCCGCTCGCTTTTCCCGGACGTGTTCCGGGGTCAATCCGGACGGTAACGCGGCTCTGCACATAGGACACGTACTGAAGTCCTGCTCCCTGCACCGCACTAAACAGCACCGGTGGAACACGTGGTTGCAAGTAGTGGTGAACAACACGCACTTCGGGTCAACCTCGGTTGTTTGGTTTTCTTTTCCGTCGGTTTCGTTTGCATCGCCAGATGTTCCAAGTTCATCATCACCCTTACCGTCCTCGCCACTCGCACCTGCTTCTTTCTCCCCCGCTTCTCCGAAAAAGTCCCACCGCTTCCCGGAGCGTTCCCGCTCCAACGGTGAGTAGCACACCGCGCACATCTCCTCGCCGTTCCCGACCTTTATGCCGGACGCGGGGGTTCGTGGAATTTTGCGAATCGACGAGACTGGCGGGTTTGGGGTGGAGATTGGGGTGGAGAACACGAGCCTGCGCGAACCTTGGGCGGGGGTGCGGCTGGGTGTTGGCGCTGCGCTTTGCGTCGCGTCCACCGTGGGGGTCTCCGCGGACGGCACAAGGAGCGCCTCACCGCCGTCAAGACTTCTCCTTGAAGAATCCAACACGGTCTCCACGTGTTTCGTCATCGCGCGAAGTTCGGCACTCCCGAGAGACGTTTATTTTCGGCTGGTCGAGATCCGGTGCTCGATGACGCCGTAAACCTCTTGACCGTCAACAGACTAGCTCGCACTCAATGCTCTCTAGTGCACGCGTATACACGGCTCGCGCGTGTCACCGTCACTGGCGCGCCGGTACTTGTGCTGCGAACGAGTGTCGCGCACGGCTTTCGGGAAACTACCACAGCTGTAACCGTCTCGTACCCCTGATCGAAAATTCGTCGGAATTAACGAAAGTCAGTGTTGAAAAAGCTACGACTCACCTCTTCGCGTGCCACGTCGTCGCGCGCGGAACGCAGGCGCAAGCACGCGTGGAGGTGAATAATGCCGGGACGACATAAGCGACGCCTGCACGGGAAGTGGAATAACGACTGCACGGAATGTTACCCCTGCCCGCACGGAAAGTTGAAAAGCAACTGTGTGGCGTGTAAACCCTGCCCCCACGTAGCGGAAAAACAACTGCGCAAAGTGCACCCCCTGCCCACATGACAAGCGGAAACAAGACTGCGTGGTGTGCACCGGTTGCCCCCACAGCAAGCTGAAACGCAGGTGCGAAGGGTGTAAGACGGCATGCGCCGACCCGCCGAGTTCGAAGCGGATCAAGCGCGAGCCTGAGATCAAACAAGAAGCCGAAATCAAGCAAGAGCCCTTCACCATTCAAGGCTACTTCGGCTTCGACAAGTAAAACAAGCAGGATTTAACTTTAGCTACAGTGTACGTAAAAAAATCACTTCTCTCCCTCCCAGTCCTCCGCGCCCTCCCCCGGGTCTTGCCTGGTAAGCGCTCGTTGTCGCCGCCGCAATTCAAACGCCTCCCAAGCCGCGCCGTCCGCGGAGTGCATGGAGGCAGAGGAGGAGTGGGAGGAGTGCATAGAGTTATGGTCAGAGGTAGCAGATGCATTATCTTCTCCGACACCCTCTCCATTATCTTCTCCGACATCCTCCTCCCCGAGACTCTTGAGACTGTTTGCTCTACTAGATTGTTTTTCTTCCTCAAACGCGCTTCCGAACCGCAACGCCCTCCTGCGCCGCCCCGCGATTTGCTCAAGCTCCTTGGCTCGGCGTTCGGTTTCGAGAGAAACCGCGGTGACCGCTTTTTGGAAGCCTTGTTCAGAAGGCCCTTCGAAGGAATCCATGGCTTCACCCAACATAACACTCACGCTGTCCCGTAGCTGCTTTCTGTACTTCTTCATCCACTTGGGTTCCGGCTCGGGATGTGGCGGAATTTCGTTGCCGTCCGCGTCCAGTTCAGGAGGTTTCGGTGTCTCTTCTGCGGGAGGGTCATCTCCTTCTGCAGGTTCAGCAGGAACGACAGGTCTGGGTTCGTGCATGCGCCGTGCTCTTCTCGCGGCTTTGTCCACCCCATCAAGCGCGGTGACCAAAACTTCAGTCATCGACGCCGCTAACAAATCCGCGCGGCTCTCTGGCACTAAACTTTCCTCAATCGCGGAGTTGAAGTGTTGTCGAAACATCTCCAGACTCTCGGACGCTAACAACGGAGGAGGCGTATCGCCCGGTGTGTCCTCACCCTCTGCAACCTCAACACACTCAACATGAGTAGGCTTCCATTCCATGTTCGTTTCGCACCGCTTGGCGAGCAAATCCAGTGCGCTCTCCACCGCCTCAACGCTGCCGTCCCAGTCGCCCCAAGACGGAGAAGCAGGAGGAGGAATTTCCTCGCCATTCTCGTTTAAGGTAGGCTCAACAGGTTCAGCAGGCACGTCTTCCTCCTCTTCCTCCCCTTCCTCTACCGGCATGAGCCTCGCCAGCGCTTTCGCATCTGCACATATCCTGCACAGCGTCTCGAAAACCTCGGGGTGGAAAAACACTCGCGGCCGGCGTCCGACGTTGGCGGCAGTGAAAAAAGCGCACTCGGGTCCGCTACTAGGCGCCCCCCCCGTGCTCCATTCACCGAGTCTCGGCGGCTTCGTAGCGACCCGCTCGCCCCGCTCAGGTGTCACAACCTTGTTTACCACCCGTCTGACAACCTTTGAAACTTTCGCGAACATTTCCTTTCGCTTCAATTCGTCATCTAATGCGCGTCGGGGGAAGGAATGGGGGTCCTCCGCGAAGGCTACTCCTCGTAAAGCAATAGGGTTCAATGGGCCGGTTCTCAACTCAGGCTTGGTGACCAATCTCCAACCGTCTAAATACACACCAGGAACACTCGCTTTGAACGTCCACTGGACCTTTTTTGATTCGCCTGGTTTTAAACTGCCTTCCATCTCGGTTAAAAACCACGTGCAAGACACTGGGGGTTTATTGGAATGTGGCAACTGTTTTGGGCCGAGCCCTGTCCCATCCCGGGTCCACTGGTAATACAAAGCCGTGGTGCCTGTGTTTCGAACCACGGTGGAGACGTGTGTGGTGCTTCCTTTAATTGAATCCGCGGTGAGCACGGAGGTACTGATGCCTAACGCGGTTCCAGAAGCGACACTTGTCACGCCTCCATTCAAACTCGCGGAAGGCACAAAGTTGGAAGGTGACACTTCAACCCTAGCGCTCAATCTGTACGCGTCGAGCGTACAGTGCGGCCCGAGTTTCTTTAGGCGTTCGATTTCGAGTCGCTCAGCATCTGCGTTTCTCTTAGCGGCCGCATTTTCTTTTGCTAAATTCTCATCGCTTTTGATCTTCTGAATCTCCGCCCAGGTCTCAATCGACGCGTTTGCGATTTCCTCTTCCAGGTCTTCAAACGAAATTCGTCGAGCCGCTTCGCGAGCGGCGACGTCGTGCAACCCCTGTCCCACCAGCTCAAGCATCTCAACGTCCTCTTCAGGAAGGTTGCCAGGAAGCAGTTTGCCAACCCTTTTGGCTAACCTGGCCCGTCGCGAGACGAGATGTGCGCTGTTCAATACGGAACGGCCAGACTGCGTGCTGTACGATACGCCATCTTCGGCTTCGTTTTTAGGTCTCCGGACGTGCTCCGGGTCCGCGAACGCAAGCTCATCCCGTACGTAGTACAGCTCAGAAAAAACGTTCCCAATCGCGACATATCGCGTCCAGTTGTTCCGCAAGCTCATCCTCCACTCCCACTGGCGTCCTCCTTCCCGTTCCTGGATCGGCGCGGCCATCTCCAAATGTTGCATTATTTCAACCTTCTTTCGGTGTTCGTCCAGACGCTCCATCGCTAAATCTCCGGGCCGCTTATCGAATTTAATAGCCTGTTTCTGTTTCAAAGCTTCCCACTGCTCGTTCTGCGCGTCCCACTTGTCGAGAACTCTTGTATGGGCTTCGTCTCTGGTTTTACAGGTTAATTGCCACCCGGTCGCCGCTTTCGAGTTGAGGGACTTTTCGTGTTGCTCTTTCGACTCAGAAACTGCATTCCTTAAATGCTCTGCCGTCTCCGCGTACAAGTCGCGTCGCTCTGTTATATTTCTATAAGCACGTGAGTAGTGGTCGTGGTACTTGCCCCGCGCGATCTGAGCTTGCTTCCTGTGTAAGTGTAACGGTAGGTCGGGTAAAAACTCGGGCGTGGGGGGGAGCTTCCGGCGCTCCTCCGCGATCTTTTCCGCGAGAATAAACTCGTACTCGTCTGTGATGAGAGAGGAAAATTTCAGTTTCGTATGGGCAAACAGTTACGGGATGGATTTAGACGTTCACTCGATCGAATGCGTTGATGCGTGCTCCGCTTACTCACCGACGTCCCCCAACACGGTCCATTCCTCTCGTTTCCCCCTTCGCCCCGGCCTTGGGCCTCTTGGAGCCACCGCGTCTTCCGTTGCCGGTTCCGCGGGGATCCCAGGTGCGGATCTGGGCAACGGCCCCTGGCCCTTGACCCGCGTTGGGATGTGCGCGGTGCTGTTCCCGAATGTTGAGTGAAGAGCGTCAAAATCTATGCCTCCCTGTTGTGGGGTCGTGGCGCGCGTAGAGAACCCATCCTGCGTCGTGGCTACACTGCCATCCGACCTCTTCACTTTCCGCACGAGGATCTTCCGCCGGGGCGCGGGGCTCCCCGGGCCCTCACTCCCAGGCGGGCCCCGGACCGGGCGCTCGCTCGCCACGCTCATCACGCAATGAATGGATTCCCGTTTTGGAGTTGACTGAGTTCAACGTCACTTTCGTCGTTTTCGGGATCGCTATTTTTTTCGCACTTTTTTTTATGAGCTCATTACACCGAGGTGCACGCTCGCATGGCGGACACATCACCTCCACCTCCCCGCGGCGGCCCGTGGCTCCCCATCACCTCCGAAGCAACCCTACGCGCGTGTAGTGCATTCCAAGCGAAAGACGTCGACGTTTTCGTGTGCAGCTATCCCAAGAGCGGGACGACGTTGTGCCAAAACATCGTAGCGCAAATCTTGACAAGAGGGGTGAATAATAAAAGTGATGACGACTCTACAAATACCTTTCCATTCCAGCACGTCTCCCAGGTGTCGCCTTTTTTCGAAATCGACGCGCACTGGGACCATGGGAGCGAGAAAGCATCGACAAGTGGAAGTGCACAACTTTCAGAATCCGTCATTGAAAACCACTCCAACTTATTACGTGGACGCCGCGCATTCAACACACACTTGCCCTACGAAATGATGCCCTTCGTGTGGGACACGCAGTCAGAAAAAACGACATCAAGAAGACCAAAGATCATCTATATCAGTAGAGACGGTCGAGACGCCGCGGTTTCGTTCTGGCACCACTTGAAGAGCCAGTGCGTGGAAGACGGGGGATTGGAAAACAAAGACTTTAATAATTTCTTTGATGAATGGCTTAATGGCGAAATTGTTTTCGGCTCGTGGTTCGACCACTTGGTCGGGTGGGAACAGGCTAGGGAAGACCCGAACGCTCTGATGATCACGTACGAGGAGGCTGTGTCTGATTTGAAAACAGTGGTTGCTAAAATCGCGGAACATATTGATTTTGAAAATCCTTTGACAGGTGCTGAGTTGACGCAAATAACGAAGAAATGTTCCTTCGACGCGATGAAAAAGGATTTGAACCGGTACCAACCGATCAGCGTGACTTGGACTGACCCGGATTTCTCGTTCATCAGGAAAGGAAAAATAGGGGGGTACAAGGACACGTTCACCGAGGAACAGCTGGAACGGTTCGAAACCGAAACAAGGAAGAAGTTCGGAGAGAAGGTTTAATGTGTCAAGAATGCAGAATTATTGAAATATACACTAGATGTTTTTGCCTCAATCAATCAATCACTTCTTGGCATCCTCCAGTCCGTAAATGTCCAGTAGCCACACTAGTAAAATGGAGTACAGCGCGTACACGCCGTAGATCCCTATGTACATGTACCCCATGCGGCATGTGAGTTTAAATCCATTTGACGCAATGCTCCCGTAATACACCACCAACACCCCTGCGAGAATGATGGATGACGGAATCAACTCATCCGTGTTCACGAGAATGTAGTTGGGGGTTTGCCACGAGAGGTACAGCATCCACGGGAGGCCGAGGCCGAGCCAGATGTCGAACACGTTCGAGCCCACAGCATTAGCAACAGCCATGTCCGCGAGTCCATCTCTAGCGACAGCGATGGAACTTAAAGCATCGGGAATACTCGTCCCCGCCGCGAGCACGGTAGTCCCCATCACGACCGCTGGAATGTTCAAAATACATCCAATCCGCACGCACCACTCCACCATCCAGTGCGTGATGAACCCGATCCACACGATACTCATCGAGAAACTGGCGATGTACCACTTCTCCCACTTCGTGTTACTGCACGGAGGGATTGTTAACTGAAAAGCAGCGAACCACGGGAGCGACAGCGCCCACAGGGGCCACTCCTTTTTGTTCTCAGGCACGTGCCACGGGGAGGCATCGTCATCGTCGTCAAGTACGGGGACATCCGCCTCGGACGCGGCGATTGATCCCTCTTCAATCGCTTTCGAAATAGCCGCGGCTCTGTCCTTCTCTCGCTGGTCCCTCGCCGCTAACAACTTCGCGGCTTTAATCGCTTCCGTGCGGTAGGCTCGTATATGGCCCGGGGTCATGGTTGGGGTTAGTTTATGCAAATCACCGTCGGCGTCTTTCGCGCCGCCGACTTCGCCGCCTTCGTGAACAATAACCGCTTGCTTCGCCTTCCACTCCTTCGCAGTGGCTAGCACAACCTCTGCGAAGTTGTGTTTTGGAACCTTCACGATGTCATCCCTTATCTTGCCCCACAGAGCTTTGGGCTCTTTCTTGGTGGAGGCGTTTTTTGGCGTGCCTGTGGGGGTGTGCCCCGGGGATTCCTCATTCGCTTTTTGCTCGAGTTGGTATTTTTCTTTTGCGAGACGCTCCGAGCGCTGGCCCTCCAAGGCTTCAGCTCGTGCGCTTCTGAAGCTCAGCCTTGCTTTGAAGCTGATCACCCGTTCACTTTGCTCCCACGAGTCCATCCACCGCATCAGCCGAACATTGTACATCATGGTGACGATGTAGGTGATGTACAGGGCGACGTAGATGGCGCCTTCCCACCAATCCACGCGGCCGCCTGAGAAGGTCCCGACGATGCCTCCGATGGCGGCGGCGTAGAAGAAGCAGTCCCTGGTCACAGGTTTCCAGTCCAGCTGGAGGGTGTTCCCAGTGGCGATGACCGTGGCGCCTATGATGATCAGGATGTTGAAGATTGCAGAACCCACGATCGTGCCGACGCCGATTTCGCTGCCGGCGTCAGGGTTGATTAAACTCATGGCGCTCGCGGCTAGCTCTGGAGCGCTACTCCCAGCGGCCATGAACGTAGCCCCCGCGACGTCGTCTGATAACCGCAGCACTTCGCATATGCGTTCAAGCGCGGGCACGAAGAAGTCATCGCACACGATTGCGATTCCAAGGAACATGAAAAACACGCCGACGAAGTACCCCACGATCCCTCCGTTCTTTTCCCACGTGGGGATTTCGCCGCACGAACCGCCGGCGCTTAGCAGTTTTCTGGTGGATTTGTGAAGCTCACCAGTCTCGAGGCGCATCCCTAGAAGGTTCTTGGTGAACGACGTGGGGTCGTTGTCGCCGGAGTACATGGTTACTGCAACCGTCGTGACCGCAGCGGCGATCACAAGGAGTTGCGTTCTGTGCAGATTTTGTATGAGTATTTAGAGGGCGCGTTAGTGTCTGATGAGTTTCAGACTTGAATTCTTGGAACGCGGGCGAACGAGGGCGGTTGGGGATTGGCGGTGATGTCGAACGGGTTGCGGTCCTATCGCGAGCTGTGACTAAATGTCCATAGTCCACGTCTGTGTACACCCCTCACATCCACAACCACACGTACCTCGTCTGTAACCTCTGTGACCTGGTTTGTTTCCGCCGCGCCGCGGCGTAGCGCCGGACCATGGAGGGAAGCATCGTCGCGGTCGTTGTCTACCGACAGATAAGTTCGATAATCCGCAAAGGAAGACACGTGCACGTTCCGGGTCTCTCCTTGAGATCGTCCTTTCAGGTGACCTCTAGTCGACGTGTCTGGGAGACTCTTCCCAACTGCTCCTTCCACGAACCGCTCCGGGGAGATAGACGCGCGTGAGAGAGTGAGGGGAAGACACTGTGACGCACCTATGCAGCAAACATTAACCCAGCTCAGCGAAGGCACCCTGCAACGGATTTTTATCGTCCGACACGATTTGTCACGATTCTCACCTCGATCAAGCGCCCCGATCAAGCGCACCGATCAAGCGCACCGAGTTGAAACCGGTTGTGAGAATCGAAAGGAGAATATATTTTTTGTGAATGCTTTAAATGAATGCATTCAATCCTAGCTAGTGTCGCGCCTCACTTATCCCTCCCTCCCTCTACTGAAACTTGTTCTGAATGAGCCGGTGGACGTGGCATAGGAACTCGACGTAGGACATCCCGGCCGGTGACCGGTCTTCGATGAGTTTCTTGTAAAACGCGTTTTCGCTCGGGTCGCCTCGTTTTAGAATTCGCGTTCGCATGTACGACGATCGCTGTCTCCGAATCGCGTCCACAAACGCGTTGACCGCCTTCGAGTTCGGGTTATCCAGCCGAGGTAACACCGTAGTAGCGGCACTTAAACTGTCGACGTGCTCTACGCCAAACACATCCACGAGCGTCTGCCTCGGAGTGCTCCTCCCGACCCAGATAAACACTTCTTCGCCGTTTTCGAGAAGGTACAACCCGTCCTGTTCTAGTTTTTCAGCGGACAGCCACGTGGTGGGTGGTAACGGGGGGAAGGTTGGCGCAGTACCTGGCGCCTCCCCTTCCGGCAGGTTGTGGATAGGAAAGTGTCTGGGATAGATGGAGGGCACCGCGGACACGGTGGTACAGGAGACACCCTTTAACAAACACTCACTGCGGTCGTCCGCTGAGGCGTCTGATCTCAATCCATCAGATTTGTGAAGCGCGAGGCAATACAGCGGCAACACTTTCAACCCCTCCGGAAGAATCAACTGCCCTGTTGAGTTGTTACTCGCGCAGAACTTGCGGTACGCGTGCAACGTGGCCACCGTGCTCCGCAAGCTCGCATCCTTGGCGCCTTCAAGACTGCAGCTGCCTGTTAATACTTTTGAGCAAGCCTTGCGGATCAAGTCGCACGTTTGCGTTTCAAGGTCGCACGCGCGGAAGACGTTTCCTAAAACAGAAGAAATTGGCAGCGCCAGCGTGTGCACCCTGATCCTTCTCTGCCCCCCCGTCGTGGTGTACAGCAACGCGCACTGCACGAACGCCTCTGCGCCGTCCGTAAGGTTGTCCTCGTACCTCAAATCAACCGAAATGGCTTTGTCGCAGTCCAGCGCGGGTAAATCAACATCCGTGGGCGTGCGCTTGCAGAAGAAGCCCCCGTACTCGCTCACTCCCAATCCAGCCGACGCTCGCACTCGCATCACCGCCTCCAGCCCCTGCGGCCGCACGACGTTCCACCGCAGGTCGTTGTGCAGCTGCGCGAAGTCGAGCGTGGTGTTGAACGTGCTGTAGCGGTACAAAGACCCTCCAGTGACTCTGCATAGATGCCCCAAGCTGGCGACGTCTACAAACCCGTTGGGCAAAAGAAACACGTCAATCGCGCATTGATATTCCGCCGATTCGGTGGCGAGTTTCGAATATATTTTGTCAAAAGGCGTGACATGTTTAACCGGCTCTTTTTCGATTTCCTTGTTTGAGTTGTTGTGCATCGTGGTGCCCATCGCGGTGCGGCCCTTGATCGCTCCATAGCCGCCGGTGGGCATAGTCGCGATGAAGGAAACAACGCGTCCTCCAGTCGGTTTCAGCGCCTCCACACACGCCTTAATCGCCGCAGTCCCGCAAGGCAACCCGTGCCGCCCCGCCGCGAACATTTCCGGGATATCTTTCAAAACTTTCTTGATGTCGTCGATGTTGTTAGCTAGTGGGACTGCTAACCCCGTGGGTAAAGGCGAATACGGCTCCTCCACGTCAGGCACCACCAAGTGCTTCACCGTGGCGGTCGCGTTTTCCTTGTCGCCTGATCCGGAGTTGGGAAACTTGAAAAAGTGCGCGGCGGCGTCGAAAGCGCAGATACCTACTAGAGTCCGTTCAGGTTCGGGAACCGCGTCCAGGGTGCGCAGAATCGCTTCACACGCGCTCGTAGTAGCCCCCGTCTGCACCGCGACTGGATTCACATCGATAAGAAAAAACAACGCGGGCACCATGGGCGGCCGGACCATGTACTCGTTCGGCGCCGCGTATTCTACACTTCCTTTGTGCAGCTCTGGGCGTGTAAAGGTGTCGGTTCGTCTTCCGTCCTGTCCCAACTGACACATGTACTCTCTAGGGGCTTCACTGGTGTGGTTGCAGAACACGCAGTGGAACCGGCCGTGGTCAACCCAACGGTTGTACGCGTTCATGTACGCCTTGCACCGGCCGCACCGCACCGGTCCTATGCCGTCGATATTTTCCACCACTTGAATAGGGTCCTCCTGCGCATGCGGGAGAGCAAGGGGCTGGACCATCAACGTGAGGGGCATGCCAGATTGATGCAGCAAATCAGACGAGTTTGGAATGGTGCTCATCGTGGCTCGCATGTACCTCGGGTTACAGGATCCCAAGTCCTTGGCGCAGTACGTCGTTGACGCGGCGGGAGGGTGCGTCGCCGTACCTCGGTCAGACCTAGTGTCGTGTTTAACCACGGACGCGTGCGGGTCGTGGATCGGACGGGGGATCTGCGCGGGGTCGATTCTTTGGGTGTTGCCGGAGCTTGCGGCTGGTGCAGGTGCGCCTGCGCCGGGATACCCTCCGTTCTGGGCAGGCTGGGCCATGGGAGCGCCGGGGTACGGCGCCTGGGTTGGTGCGCCCGGATACGGCGCCTGCGTCGGCGAGCCCACCGGGGCACCTCCCATGCTCCCTGGCGGCGCGCCCATCGGCGGCGGTGGGCCACCCGGGGAGGGGCCTCCGCTGAAGCTCTGCGCCTGGCCTGGCTGAGGGTACCGGTTCAAACCTTGAGTGGGAGGACCTCCAGCGGGACTTCCCAATGGCGGGCCGCCTACGCCTCGCGGAGGGCCTCCCACGGGCGGACCCATTTGTCCCGGAGGTGCGCCCATGCCCATGGGCGCGCCCATAGGCGGAGGCGCTGTGAGGGGAGGAGGAACCACACCGGCGGGGCCCGGTCGCGGTGGACCTCCAATTTTAGGCGGACCTCCCATCTGCGGAGGACCTCCCAACGGCGGCCCGCCCGCGCGTTGCGGACCTCCCATTTGCGGGGGACCTGGCATCGGCACGCTACCCGGTGGCCCTCCAGGTGCGCCTCCGACGCCCATGCGCGCCATCTGCGCGTTGAGCGGCGCGACGCCGCTGGGTGCCTGCTGCATGGGGGGGCCAGATTGCGGACCTCCAGGCGCTTGGTACGGTTGTTGGAACCCTTGCGGTGCGCCTACAATTTGCGGAGGCCCACTCATCTGCGGAAGGCCTCCTCTCGTTTGCGGTGTTCCTCCCATGTTCGGCGGCCCCGCGCTGGGCATCATGGGTCTTGGAGCCAAATGCGGAGGAGCACCGCCTGCGAAGCCTGTTTGTTTCAGAGAGGTTGATCGGGTGCGGTCGCGGTGGGGAAGGGCTGTTGGTCAGATCAGGCAGGCTACAGAGATGTGCGCGCATGTGCGGTGCCCGCTAGTTGTCGAAGGCTTCCTTGGACGGATGATGTTTGCCCACATGGGTTTAGGGCGGTCGAACACCTCTCCGAACGGCGAATAGCCTAAAATCAGGCGTCGCTTCGATTTCACCCGCGCCTCGGGCGGTCACTCCTGAAAGGGTTCAAAGGGACCACGCGGCACGCACCGTTCGGCACCGCGCTTGGCTGCCCGTACGGCCCGCGCGGCTGTTCGTAAGGCCCCGGCGGGGGCTGCATCACGCTCAACCGACGCGACTCGAGCTATGACAGGGGCCGCGGATCGTTTCTCTCTCTCAGGGCGAAATTGAAGTGACGACTTTTTGGTGCTGTTATTTTCTATCAATGTGTGACAAACGTGTTGCTAGCTGTACCTTCTATCCTTCTCCACCCTAAACCCTCCACGAGCGTACCGGCGATAGGCTCGCTTCCTCCAATCTCTCTCCCTACAACCTCCTCCGTGAAGAGTGCCTTTTCCTATCTCTATTCCTCAGCTCCATTTGGTCCGCTTCATTCGCATATTGTTGACCATTTCGCCTGTACGCGTCGACCATCTTCTCACCGACTTTTGCATCGTGCTTGTCCATGGCTTTCGCCATCGCCTTCATCCGGGATTTCATCTCGTGCATGTCTTCCGATACGTGTTGAGAGGCTTGCTTCTTCTCCCAGAGCGACCTTGTGTCGTGGTCTCGTCGGGTTTTAGCCCCGCGGAACACGGCTTGGATTTTCGTTGCGGACCTTTGTCGCATCAGTTGTTCGTCTCGAGCCCGGACCCCCCTGTACCTCGCTTGGATCTTACTCGCAGCGCGGTCCCGGTCCGAAAATTTTCCCCGGCCGCCGCACAGACCGGCGAACCATTGTGAGACAAACTCCATAGCACGCGGAAAAGCAGCACCCGAAGTGCTAAGCCTCCGCGTGCGCCGAACGAATGGGTGTTGTTATTTCAGAAGAAAGAAAGGAGTAAAAAAATGTCATAAAACGATTCACCTCGCTCGCTCGTCCCCGCACTTAGTGCTTCTTCTTGCCCCCACCCTTCTTCTTGCCAACCCCCTTCTTCTTCCCTGACGAGTGCGGCGCATCAACGGAAGTTGCGGTTTTCAATTCGGGTGTATTTTCTGACTGTTTACCCATAGAAGTTTCAGGCAAAGCGGGAACAGGTTCGGCGGATGCGGGATCGGGCGACACCGCTTCGGCGACGTCCACCGCCGGCGTTTCCACTTCAGGCTCAACCTTCGACTCTGGATTCACCGGCTCCGTCACAGCCTTTTCAGTCGGAGCCTCGGGTGTAGGCTCGGGCGTGGGCTCCGCAGTTGGCTCGGGTGTAGGCTCAACCTTTTTCTCTGCTTCATCCGCAGCGGCCTTCTCAGCAGCGGCCTTTTCGGCAGCAGCTTGTTCAGCAGCGGCCTTCTCCGCAGCAGCCTTCTCAGCGGCAGCCTTCTCGATAGCAGCCGTCTCGGCACCGGCCTTCTCAGTAGCAGCCATCTGCGCTGCTTCCTTATCGACCGCTTCTTTCTCCGCCTTCGCCCTCGCCTCTGCTTTCGCTTCTGCTCTCTTTCTACCAGCCTTTTCCGCGGCGGCTCTCTTCTCTTGCGTTTCCTCCTCCAACCCGGCTTCCGCCTCCGCGAGTTCGCGTTCCAGAGTCTCAACCTTGGACTCATCGACGTGCCTCTCAATGCGCCGGTATCCAGCCTTCACCGCGGCTTTCCTGAATTCTTCCGCTTCATCAACCGCTTTCTGTTTCACAGCCTCTTCCTCCGCTTTTACCTTCGCCGCTAACTCATCCGCAACCTTCTTCGCAGCCGCCTCTTCCTCCGCTTTGATCCGCTCCGCCTTCGCCTTGGCGACCTTCGCTTTGGAGACCTTCGCTTCGTGCTTCTTCCTCTCCGCTAATTCAAGCTCATTCTCTTTTTCAGCGTTTTCTGTCTCTTTTTCAGCAGCTTCTTTGTCCGCTTGTTTGATTCGTTCAGCCATTCGTTCGGCATCAGCTTTCTTGGCTTTCTTCTCGGCTTCAATTGCAGCTGCTTCTTCAGCCTTCTCGCGCTCCGCCATCCTCGCCAGACGAGCTTCTTCCGATTTCAACCGCACAGCTTCAGCAGCAGTATCCGCGGCGAGGTACGTCCGCGCCCGTCGCGCCCACCGCAACGATGCCATCATCAGGCTAAGTGTAAGTTTAGACTCGTCGCTTCCGCCGGGGTCTGATTTGGACTTTTTGGAACTAGCCTTTGCCGCTTTCTGCGCCTTACGCGCCTTGTCCTCCAACTCACGCTCCGCCTTTGCTGCTTTCGCTTTCTTTGCTTTTTCGTTCACAGCCGCGCGGCCGCTCTTCGCCGCCTCCTCTGAATCTAATCTCACCGCAGCGCCAGCCGCTTGCTCAGCCGCGAGGTCTTGACACCGTTTGGCGTCGTCCGCGGAAAACTTTCGAAACGCGTTTTTCAACTTGTCGGTTTCGTTTCGTTCAACAGCAGCTGCGATCTGCTCCACGGAAGTCAGCCCGTACCCCACGAAAGGCATCAGCGTTTTCTGATTCGCCGGTAACCGGTGCACGCTCATCCACTGCCCTAGGGTTTTCATCTTGTCGTAAATCGCACCGGTGTCGCCAGTACCGGTTTTTCCAGGCGTTTTGGCGGAGGGCGAGATTGTCGAGTTAATTCCAGAAGGCGTTCCTGGGGAGCTTAATTTCCGTGCGGCGTTCAACGTAGCTTCGTGCTCAAGCGCCCACCCTGGAATTTTATCGCCAGCCGCTCTTAACGCCTGAATGGCGTAAGGTTGCCAAAGCGTCCTGGCATGTACGTCCGTGTCCAGCGAAATCAAAATCCCACGCACCAACGCAATAACACGAATGAACATAAACACCTCCTCCGGGATGGTTTCTATTTTCACGACCCTCATTTCGGGAGGGACGTCCGCGTCCAGCGGCGAGAAATGAGCCTCCTCGATGTCCATCCGCGTGTCGAACAGAATGTAACACACGGTGAGGGCAAAGTCACTACTAGCGCCGGTGATTTCGAGCCCTAAAGCTTTGGCGTATGCGATGGTTTCATCTTTCCGATCAGCGGCTAGGGCGAGAATCAACCTGCAAATGCCTAGCCGGGTGGTGTCGTCCAGCACCTTGGTTTGTCCAAAATCAATAATGCTCAAAGTTTTGCCATCCGGCGCGACTAGTAAATTACCAGGGTGTGGATCGGAGTGGAACTTCCCGATGCCGAAAATCTGCGTTCCGTAAGACTCGATGAGTTGCGCGATGAGGGATGAGCCGTTGATGCGTGTACCGTTTTTCGTGAGCATACCAGCCGCGGCTTTCTGCTGGAACCCGGCTCCTGAACTTATCGGTTCGCCTTCGCCGCCGTTCGCGGCTCGCAACGCGCGTTGGATAATATCCCCAAGGGATTCACCCTCAACGAAACTCATAGTGAGTACCTTTTTCGTGGACAAGCTGTCAATCGCCTTGGGCGTCGTTATATCGGGACACCTCCCCTCGATCGCGTTGCCGATCACAGTTAACATGTTGGCTTCGCGCGTAAAGTCAAACTCCAACGGGACCTGGGTGCGGTACTCCTTCAAAATCGAAGTGTGGTCGAAGGGTAGCTTGATTCCTTTGTTGTCGGCGAACTCGCTCACGGCGAGCATGTTTTTCATGTCCATGGCCATCAGCTTCTCACTCCCAGGAACCTGGACCTTCACCGCGACCTTTGTTTTCCCGTCGTTCAGGGTGGCGACGTGCACCTGCGCGATGGTAGCCGTGGCCAGCGGAGATTTCTCAAAGCTCGCAAACAACTTGTCAACCTTACCCTTCAATTCTTTCTGGACAATCTTTCTTATGACCTTTCCGTCCACGGGCGGGCAATCATCGAACACGGATTTCAGCGCCGCGATGTACTGCGGAGGTAGCAAGTCGCTCTTCGTCGCAAACACCTGCCCCACCTTCAAATAGAACCCGCCAAGGTCAAGAATCATGGTTTTTACCTTCAACGCGCCCCACTCGTGTTTCAAGTCCCAAATCTGCTGGATCTGCTCCGACGATAAGCTCTTCTTTTTCAATCCGACGTCGAGTAATAAGCACTTGACGTACCCGGCTATGACGGGTAGTAAGTGCCCGTAGAACCGTAACGTGCGTAACGCGCCTGGGGCGATTATTTTCAAAACACGGGGCGTCCCGTGAATGAACAGCGTCGGCGATGCGATTGATTTCAAAACGGGGTGGAATAAAAACGGAGCCTTGTCTTGAAGCACCACCAGCGGGTGCGACGCGTCGTCAAACTCGGTGAGGATGTTGTTGGTACCGGTATCGGCTTGCGTCGTGGCATCCGCCGCATTTAACAAACCGCCTTTCCAGAAACCAGGACCCTTGCCGCTGCGTTGCTGGATTTGCTGTACTGATGCGCGAACCGATCTTGACACCGATCTCGCTTTAACCGCATTCACCGCGAACGTGGCGCAACTCAACCCCTGGAACGCCTTGTGGTTGCCGAAGACTCGTACGCACAGCACGCCGACGAACGGCACGACTCGTTTTAGGGAGAACCGCCCGGTCGCGACCAGCACCAGCGCGGTGGTCTTCACCGCCTTAGCCGCCTTCTTGCCCACCGCGACCTTCCCACGTTTGGCATTTGCCGAAGGCCCCGAATGCGATTGCTTTTTTGGAACATCCCGGGGTTTGCGTTGCGGGCGTTCGGGGTCGGAATCGCTGCCGCCTCGGCGGCCGGGGCGCATTCGGATCCGAAGCGGCCCGACGCGGCACTCCTTGGCGAAGACACCCATCGCGCCACGCGCAAACCCACAGCGCGAACGGACCTGAGTGCAGTGGAGAGTGGGGCGAGCAAGACAACAAAGGAAATTGAAATGCGAAGAGGTTTTTGAGATAAAATTGGGTGCGTCATCGTCGGCACCTTGAGTGGAATTATCAATCTGTTTTCGTCGCCGTCGCCTTCATCCCCGCCACGACCCTCCCCTCTAACCGCGCTGTTTTCGCCGCCCACGCGACGTACTTCTCTCGAGCCATGAATTGATCCAGCTCTTGCAAATTCCCTGGGTCGGCCATATCAGGGCCGTCCTCGGGAACGGGGGGCGGAGGCAGAAGTTTCATTTTTGAAGTCGAAGGTTGTTTGGACGACTCGAGACTGGGAAGCGCTTCCGTCGTATCCTTCGGATCCCTTAGTTCTTCTTCTGTACCTACTTCGGCCGTGACAGTACCCTCGACACTTTCTTCGGTATCATCAACGTCTTCAACAGCACCTCCTTCTTCAGCTACATCCACGTCATCCGCGGTTTCTTCTTCAGGCTCCGCGAAGAACGGAGACACCGCGTCGTCGGCTGATTCAGTATTTATATCTTCCGTCGTCTTCCCCTCATCCTCGCCGCCCGCGTCCATCACTGTCGCATCGTTCGCGGACGCTTCCTCGAGCATCTCACCGAACGCTTCTTGCGCTTCTGAAGAGTCGTTTTCAGAGGAACCCTCTGAGGAGTCACCCGAGTCGTTCTCAACCAATTCAGACTGGTTCTCACTCGCCTCAAGCGCGACAACCTCGCCAACCGCCTTAGCGTCAAGCTCCGCTTGACTCAACTCGTCGCCGACATCATCGACTTCACTTTCTACGTCGGCACCCGCGTCATCCACTTCACCCTCACTCGCCTCCAGCACCTCCGCCACCACGAGTTCCTCGCCGTGCACCGCATTTGCTGTGTTCGTGTCCACTGGAACAATCGCGGTAGATGTCTCGGACTCATCAATGCTCATGTCTACGACCTCACCCACAACCACGTCTGTTTCATCGCGAGGCGCGTTTTTTCTTTCGTTTTCTTTCGCCAAAAAAGCATCCATTCCGTTCCCGAACGATTTATCGAAATCTTCTGATTCTTCTTCAGTTCGTTTCGGTTCGATGTCCGCGATGTCCGATGTGCCTACGACAGGTGCGCTAGGGATAGGCTGTGCCGTGTCACTCGAACGTTCGTTGTCCGAGAGATTTGCATCGTCTGCGCCGATATTTTTCTCGCCGCCGGTCAAAACAGTCTCGCCGGAACTTTTCGAGGAGTCATCGTCATTATCGTTATCATCATCAGCGCTTGACAATTCGTCGTGTAAAGAAGCATCCACTCCAGCCGCGTTTTTTTCATCAGGGGATCGGTGAAAAGAATGTGTCGGTGCTTTTTTACCCGTACCCGCGGTCGATGGAGCGTACGAGCGTATTTGTTCCGCTTCATCGTCAAACGTCTGTGAGTCGCGTAAATCGGAGTGGAACTTTTCGGTGGTGTCATCCATCGATGACCATGATCGATCTACGGTCGTGTCGTGTGCGGTTCCAAACGCCAAATCGCCCCTACCGTCGAACATGCTAGACGAGTTCAACGCTGCACCAACCCCTATCACGCAAACAAGCACCGCTAAACGCTTACACGCCGCGCGTGACCGACTCCATCGTCGGGAGGTGCTTCCAACGCGGTTGGGTGACCGGCCGACAAGATTCGTTCGAACAGAGTTCGTAGGTTCTCTCAGCGCACCACGCGTGCCGCCGCGATTTTGACTACGGGTGGGACGGTTGGGTGTGGGACGCCAGTCCTCTTCGTCACCAGACCAGTCATCGTCATCAACCGCGTTCCAAGATGTTTGTCGCGAGTGCGTCTTGTTCGACCTGTTCGCCTTTGGTGCTGTTCCGACGCTTCCTGAATCTGAGCCACCCAACGAACCGAGCGATCCCGAACCCGTCATTGGCCGAGGCGCGATCGCCTTGGCCGTCTCCCAATCATAATCGGTTTCACTAATCTCGTCCCACTCGTCGCCGTTCGCCATCGCGGCCATCTCGTACGCCACTCGGCGGCGCGCCTCCAGCAATGGCGAGCATCACAATAAAAGTTTCGGCAAACCTCGGGAAACAACAACGAATGCCCGTCTTTTTCTGTTCGCCGTCACCGACGTCTCTGGCCCACAATCTCGTGCGCGCGGTGGTTTGTCGATACATCATGCGTGCTGCGACGCCTCGCGTTTCTTCAGAGGCTTTTTCCGCGCGCCGTCTCGCATCACGCCGTCTCCGTGGTGTGGTGCCTACTGCAGTCGCGTCCAATGACGTATCTCTTTCAGTGAACAACAAGCACCGTGTCGTTTCGTGGTGCGCATCCCAAACGCGCTCGATCCGCCCGCGCGCCAGCGATGGCGGGTCAAACAACTCCGAAACGGCAAAAGACTCAACACCTAGCTCCAAAGCGACGATGTCAGCCCTAGACGCGTTACTCGGGTCTACGGATACGGACGAACCGATGGATCTCTCATCGACTTCTGAAATTGAAAAACCAAAGCCGGTTCCCGACGCCTCCAAACGCGACGCTAAAGCTACCGTATCGGTACCCTTGAGTTCCGTACGCGTGGCGTTGTCCGAGGAACTGGCAAATGACGATAAAAAGAACATCAAGGACCTGTCACCAATCGAGATGTACGACCCAGAGTTTGATCCGCTAGGGTTGGGACCGCAGTGGGTAGTGCCGTGGGGAGGGCCGACGATGTTTCTCACCCTGCTCGCCGTCGAGAGTGGTTTTTACTTCGCAGGCGCGTTGGCGCCTGCGATCGTGTACAGCAACGTTCGGGATGCGGAAGAGATACCGCTGGACAACCCTGAGTCGTTCGCGAAGGATTTACAAAACGTTTTCGACGACCCTGCGTCGTTTTCCGATATCATCGTCACCGCGGAGGTTATTCAAACGGTTATAGCGCTCTCTGTGGTCGGCGCGGTGGTCTCTTCGAAAGCGCCGTTACCCCCGGGCTGGTTCCAGTTTTCCATTTTCGGGGAGGAAATAGACGTGGACGGGGGGTTTCCCCTTGAAGAGTCGGAGGAAATAAAAGCGAAGGGAGGTATCGAAGCCGGTATCACGAAGGAGTCAAACAAAATGGCGACTAAAAAACGCCGTGCCATGGCGCTGCAACGCGAGAAAAGTAATGATTGGGGTGGAGAGGCGTTACGGGCGGTGGGCTTGACTTGGCTTGCAGTAGGCTTAGTCACTTGGCTAGCCTACGCGTTAGGGCTACGAGGTGCCGACATTGGAACCGCGTCCAACTCTGTGATCGAAAAAGCGTTCGCCGCGGGGCCGGGTGGCGCGTTTTCGTTATTTCTAACCACCGTGGTGTTAGCCCCGGTGTTGGAGGAAACCGTGTTTCGAGGATTTTTGTTGCCGAGCTTGACGAAGTGGATGTCTACTCCGCTGGCGGTTGTCGTGTCGACGGTTATTTTCGCTTTAGTGCACGAGCACAACACGGGGGATACCGCGCAGCTCGTCGCGGTCGGGGCTATGGCGGGTGTGTCGTACGCCCGGACGCGGAACCTAGCGACGTCAATCACGGTGCACGCGTCCTTCAACCTTGGCGTGCTGGTGCTGTTCGCGCTGTGGACGCGTTCGTAGTCACGGTGGATGGTGTGAAATGGCTTTATTTTTATTACAGGTAATAAATGTTTCGCTGCGTCACTTTTTTGTATATATCGCCTCTCTCAGGGTGCGCATCAGATGCAGTGTCAGTTCGTCTCGAGGTCGTCACGAACCTATCGCGGGGCGCGGGTGAAATTCGTGGAAGCGCGGCGGCGTTGGTAAAAACATGGGTGGGGGGGTCGACGCTTACTCCTTCTTCTCCTTTTTCGCCTCGCGTAATCCTCTACAGTGGCATATGTTGCAAGCCCATCCATAGGTTACGACGTTTGAGGTGTACCAGATAGTGGTTAAATGGTCGGGCACTCCGAGCACTTCCTGCCCTTCTCCGTGTTGACTTCAAGCTTCTGCGAAAAATGTAAAAATCGAACGACGCGAGGTGAGGCGAAACGGTTCGGGGCGGAACGTCGAGGGAAAGTTGAGGGAAGCGTAAGCGTACCTCTTTTTTGTAACACGACTTGCAAAACCATAAGGATTTGTTGCGCGGCGATTTGCCCCATTGCTTCACAACGGAACCGCCTTTGCCGCACCCTGTGGCTTGGCACACGCGCTCGGGGGGCACCTGCTTCCCGTAGCACTTGTTGCACGCCAGTTTCGGGTCTTCCTTTGTGCTCTCCTTGTTGGTGCGCCACTCGCTCGTCTGGTCGGTGCCGCACACAGAGCAGAACAGCTCGATGCCCTGCGAAGGATTGTTTGAGGGTGAGCTATACACGTACATGGTAGGGAAATAGAACGACAGAGGGAACGACGTGGGTATCATACGCATCAGCTTAATGAACCTCTTGGCTCCGGGCCGTGTCGTCGGGTCCTTCCAGTTCGACAGCGCGCGGGACGAGCTAAACGTGTTTGTCAGCATCTACGAAATCACCGCGAATACAAGAAATACAGTTGAAGAAGAAAGCTCGTCAAGCACGGGGAGGGGAAGCATGTACCATACCCCTTTCTCAGCGCGTGTCGCTTTGCCTCGCACAGGCTCGGTATG
>TARA_B110000977_G_scaffold201150_1_pt1 | contig 26039 bp, 20 predicted proteins | sample TARA_B110000977 | Tara Oceans TARA_B110000977 (sample SAMEA4397798) | marine metagenome | biome: Polar Biome; feature: [SRF] surface water layer (ENVO:00010504); material: water (ENVO:00002006), including particulate matter (ENVO:01000060) such as... | depth 5 m | reverse complement strand
CGGGGGGGGAGCGATGGAGCCGGACGTGGGGGGAGACTGTGGGGGAGAACGGCGAGGTTCGTAAGTACGGGAAATCGACCTCTGGCGAGCGGTGGGACACGGTGGAGGAGAAGGGCAAAAAAGAAAATTCCGAATCAGATTCGTCTGAGAAGGAATTGCCGTTCGAGGACCAATATGGATGGAGCGAAGCGCTGGCGGACTCGGAACGACTTCTCGCAATACGCATTGACAACGGGAAGTAGGATCAGGGGAAGTAGGACCAGGGGAAGTAGGGTGGAATTGCGCATATAGTATTGATTGAACATGTAGTATTGATAATCAGTCCGAGATATTGTTACACAAGCAGTTGCAGACTAACTACGATTGCTTATCATAACTGCTCAAGTTAACCTCATCACCACTCCGTGGTGGTCGCGTTGTTTTCCTTTGATTTAACAGTCATCTCCAACTCGCACTCCTTCTCCAGCGCGGTCCAGAACGTTTTGTTGAACACATTAACAGCGGCGCCCATCCCAGTGGCCTCGACCTTCCCGCCGTTGGAGTCATGCTCGTTCAGGAGCTGCGCCACGGTTGGGACGGCCATGGGGTCGAATTGCTCGCACTTCGTGGGATCCATCGGCACGCAAACCCGCCCTGTTTTCGGGTGCACGCAAAACGGCGCCTTCAAAAGGTGGTTCATATGCTTCGAGACTTCCACGTCCAGCCTGGGGTAGACGTGCGCGAACACGATGTCGTACGCACACCGGGCGATGCCTCGGTTGGCGGTGTAATCCTTCGCGTTCAACGCAGATTTCGCAGCCTTGGAAACAATCTGCTCCAGCTTTTCCCACCGCTGAATCGACGTGTCGGATTTTTGGAAAGCGCTTTCCACTTTTTGGCGAGTGGACGCGTCGGGGATCATGTTGAGTAAGTTCTCGCGAGTTTTGTCATCCACCAGGAGTTCCTGGTTCGGGAGGATGGTCTCAAGCCAGTAGGGGCGCAACACGTCGTCGTACGCGCGTCTTAAAGCCGGGTGAAGAGGCACCGTTAAGTTCACGCGTTTCGTCGTCCCGCTCGCGTCCGTGCCTTTGTACACAGAGAAGTACTCTGCCACGGCGGCTCTCGCCTCGTTAGTGAGGTGCCTCGCCCGTTTATCACACACCCAGACGTGAATCCCACGTCGTCCGGAGTACACCCATAACAAGTGCTTGAACCCGAAATCGGCGCGTAAACCGGCGTCGATGACCTTAATAGCAACAGTCATGAGGGGCCAGCATTTGTTGCAGATGTTCGCGGCGCTGCAGCACGTTCGCACGTCGTCGTAATCAGTCATGTCGATGTCCATCACTAACTCGCGTTCCACGGGCGCGAACACGGTCCCTGCACCAGTAGCACCGCTGTACGCGGCTCTTTTCGTGGGATCCACGTTGAACACCGGCCCCAAGTCGATCTTCGTCGGGACCTTTTGTCGCAGTGCTTTCCTCAGATCTTCGCTGTTTTTGAAACTCTGGTACCTGGCAAACACATCGCCCTCCAGGGTGAAGCAAAACTCCCTGCGCTGCATGAACCCGTTGTCCGCGCTCGGGCGCTTGCTGTCGTTGCCGTACGCCAGCCACTTCATCATGGTTTCCGCGGGGAACAGGTGTTTGTAGTACAAAGGCATCAGGTCGTGCGTGTCACCCTCGGCGTAGTTGGCCTTTCCCATCGTCGTAGTTTCGCCCGCGTTTTCCTTGCCCGCGGTGGGGGAGTCGTGGTCCATCCCAGTCACTGTGTCATCCAGCTTGGGCTTCTTCGATAAGGGCTCAGCCATTGTACTCATCGCGTTCGTCTACACGTTTCTGTCCGTGGAGAAGGAACGTGCGATGCTAGAGACGTGCGGCTCGGTGTGCGATCTCGGTTGTTGGCACCCTTCGTATGGTTATTTTGAAAGTTCCAGGCATCGATGCATCTGACGAGTTATCGACGAGTTGGATGAGGTGTTTTACCTTGAGTTATAACCCACCAAACCGAGGGACTCGCTCGAACCTTGGAGATTCCGAGAATAACAGCTTTTGCTTTTCACCCCGCGGCTCCATCGTGTCGCGGGACTCTTCCTCCTGCATGGGCCTTACGAGCTGCTTCAGACCCTCAGGAGACATGGCTGACGAACAACCGGTACGTCGTGGGTTTAGACTCGATATCTGCTCTCGTTCGACTCCAACCGAAGCGGTCGCGCGTGCGATTGCAACCGCGTTCCTTTCTACGATCGGAAGCAACAACCATCTGATTTTGATTGCATCCTTGTCAGCGATGACAGTACCCTTCCGTCGACCACAGGCTGACCTCCCCAACGCACGCCGCCCTCGCTGACCACATCATCAATCGTCCACACCAAACTCCTCTCTCATCCAAAAATAAAAGAGCAAGAAGCGTAAAACATCCTCCACCCTGGAAGCGAACCGCGCTCTTTTCTCCGATGACGAAAACAAGCTCATCGACTCTCTGTTGGAGTGCGGGCAGGAGCACTTGTTCGAGACATGGCCCGCCCCCGGTACCGGTGACGACGACAAGAAGCGCTTCATGTCACAGGCGATGGTGTGCGACTCCGGGTACCCCGGAGGCATCGCCTCATACGTCACGAATGCCAAGAAACTGTTAAGCGATTCCAAGGAGGGCAAGAACCCGTTTGAGGGGTGGACCCCGTCTGTGCCCGACGGCATCGTCGTGGACTACGCCTCTGACGGACACTTGAAGCTCGAGCAGAAGGGCATGCAAGAGATTGGCAGTGCTGCGTTCGTGCTCGTGGCTGGAGGCTTGGGCGAGCGCTTGGGCTACAGCGGCATCAAAGTTGAACTCCCGTGCGAGCGCGCGACTGATTCGTCCTACCTGCAGCTCTACGTGCATTCTATTTTAGCGCTTCAATCGCGAGCCGCAGGGGAGATGCCCGCGCACAGGAGCGCCAAGGACGTGGGCATTCCGCTTGCGATCATGACTTCTGATGATACGCACGCCAAAACGTTGGACTTGTTGGATCGCAACGATTATTTTGGCGCTAAAAAAGAACAAATCACGTTGATCAAACAAGAAAAAGTGCCGTGCCTCATTAACAACGACGCGCACCTCGCGTTGGCGAAGGACGACGCATACAAGCTCCAAACCAAGCCGCACGGCCACGGGGACGTGCACGCGTTGCTGCACACTTCAGGCTTACTGAAAAAGTGGCACACAGCGGGCAAGAAGTGGATCGTGTTCTTTCAAGACACTAACTCGTTGGTGTTTCGAGTGGTGCCCGGCGCCTTGGGCGTGAGCAAAGAGAAAGGCTTCCAGTTCAACTCGTTATGTGTGCCTAGAAAAGCGAAAGAAGCTATCGGGGCGATCACGGAGCTCACCCACACCGACGGCCGAAAGATGACGGTAAACGTGGAGTACAACCAGCTGGACCCGCTGTTACGCGCGACGATTAACGAAGACGGCGACGTGAACAACGACAAAGGCGCGTCGCCTTTTCCAGGGAACATCAACCAGCTGATTGTGAGTTTGGACGAGTACAAAACTCAGTTAGAAAATACTGGCGGGCAGATCGAGGAGTTTGTGAACCCGAAGTACGCGGACGACACGAAAACCAAGTTCAAATCGCCCACGCGGCTGGAGTGCATGATGCAGGACTACCCGAAAGCGTTGGGCGCGGACGCCAAGGTTGGGTTCACGGTGTTCGACAACTGGGTCGGGTACTCGCCCGTGAAGAACTCGCCCGCGGACGGGGTCGGGAAGTTCAAGGGGAACAATCCCACGCACACCGCGACGTCTGGGGAGATGGAGGTGTACGGGTGCGGGGCGAAGCTGCTTGAGTTGGCGGGTGCTTCTGTTGCGAAACCTGTGGATTTCAAAGCGAATGACATCGTGGTACCGTCCGGCCCCCGAGTCGTGCTGCACCCGTCCTTCGCTTGCACGTTCGACGAACTCAAGGGGAAGGTTGGCAAGGGTGGTGTCAACCTAAAATCGCCCACCTCAGCGCTCGTGGTGGAGGGGAGCGGCATTACGTTGGAATCGCTGGAGCTTGATGGCGCTTTGGTGATAAAGGCGTGCGCCGGCGCGAATGTCACCGTGAAAGGGCTGACCGTCACGAACAAAGGGTGGACGTACAAACCGGTGACAGACGGGAACGAAATCGACAACCTTCGCGGGTTCGTGGTGGAGAAGCACGAAACCAAGGAGATCGTGTTCGCCAAGCCGGGGAACTACACCGTGTCGTGAGACGTAAAGCGAGTCGTGTGAATCAAAACGTATCAGTCTAATCTGAATCTGTATACCCCAATTTTTTGTGCTCTTCCTTGTATTTTTTGTTCGTTTCGATCTCCCAGAGCTTAATCTGCTCTGATTCCATGCAAGCAGGGCAAGTACTTAGCCAGTAGGCATCACATTCGTAACTGTATGTCAAAACGCCTGGGTCGCAGTCAGGGCAAAAGATCTTGTCACGAACGTCGCAGGTTTGGGACCACCCAGGTTTTTCAAGATTGCATCTGCGGTGGCCCCCACCAAGGTCTGTATACGGGCCATACGTCGGTTGCATGCACGGGATACATGATATTCTTTTTGTTACTGGCCGGCCCCTCGCATCTTTCCCTTTGCAACTGTCACCTTGACAAGTGACTGACTGCACGGTGTCTTCATAGTTCCAGCACGCGAAATAGTTAAAGGTATCGCAGCAGTGAGTCCTGAAAGAATCGCATTCGGGGCAGAACGTGTTCATGCACGTGTTGCACATGAACACATCCTCAGACGTAGTATGGTTCGAGACGCATTGGCTAGGGTCGTACCCATCACATGGCCAGAGCTTGAAACTGGATTTGTCGTTGACGCTTGCCACGTAAGGAACTTGAACGTTTTCTTGCCCGTCTCGACGATAAAAAAATACTTCCCGTTGACCGATACCGAGGCACTCGGTGAGCTCAGCGAGGTCTTTTTCTTCATTGATGTAGCACCCGCCGAGACGCATGCATCTGAAGCGGCCTTCTTTAAGCCGATCGAACATACCAATAGATCTCATGAAGCCAAGAATCAAGCCTGAATTCACTGACTCGGGGGAGCTCATGATCTTGAAGCTTGCAAGCGAGTCGAACCTAATCATGATGTTCTTTGCCCACAACAGGTGTTTGTTTTCTTGAACGTTCAGCTCACCGCACTCGCGGTCGACGTAGCTCGTAGTCGGACCACAAGCAGCCTGCCTCGAACTCCGGTATGGCATTTCGTATCTCCAAGTGCTTCCTTCACCTCGTTGCAGTATCAGATCAAGCGCTGGAGGCGGGCGTCCGTGAGCCGCTTCCCGAGCTCGCCGTCGAGCACGAGTTCGAAGGTACCCCACGACCCGTATGACCCGGCGACTTTTCTCCAAACCCGAGAAACGCAGCCGAGGGCGAGGCGGTCTCTGGTGCTCGTGACGTGGGCGAGGACTAAAGCGGCGACGCTCTCGTCGACGTCGAAAGAAACATTGGTACTGGCGATATCGGCCTCGATGTTGGCGACTTTAGCGTTGGCCATGATATTGGGGGGCTGGTAGTGGAGTGACGCGGGAGAGGGGCACGGCGACTTTGTATTCAAAAAGTTTCAGATCACAAAGCACGCGTAATTGTTTTATATGCGTGTCGCGCCCGTGCGTCTCGTTGACCAGTCTGACTCGCGTTGATTGGTGTCCTAAGAGTAAATGAACTCTTTCAACTCGTCTAATAAGCGCCAATTGATGAGGCAGTCGGTGCAGCAATCTTCATACTCCGGGACACAACCTTCCTTGAAGTGAAAAGTTTCGACGTTGATGACCTTTCTGGTTGGGTTGCACACGAGGCAAGAAGAAGTCTCACAACCCGTGCAGTAGTATGGGCCACATTTCCGTACCACCTCGTGGTCGCAGTCGCTGCACCAATACTCCCCGCAATACCCACAGTAGATGTATAGCGTTTTGTTCGTTTCGATGCACGAGTGGCATGTCACACCGCCGCATCCACCTTTGCCACTGCACTGGCGGCTCCCATCATTGAAAAAACACTCATCACACCAAATACCACCACACTTATCACATGTCATGAAGCAATTGTCTGTGCTCGCAGGAGTCTCCAGACAGTCACTGCAGAGCGATACCTCGCAATTGTCACATACAGAAAAGTCGAGCTTGCCAGCAGAAACACACTCTTCGCACGCTCCCCTGTCGCACCGTTCGCAATATTCGCCATTCCCACCCTCATCGTCGCACGCGAAAGCTTCGCAGAAAGTGCAGAAGTTGTACCCAATTTGACCTGCGCACTCGTCGCAGAACGTTTCGTCACACGTAACGCACTTGCTCGCATCACACGTTTGCACGACTTCTTCGCAGTTGCCGCACTCCCAGAGATCAAAGCTTCCTATTTGTTTCTCTGGCAGTGCCTTGAACCCGGGAAAGTTGGCCTTTTGGTCGATACTGAGACACTCCCTGAGCGCTGGAAGGTCGTTGATGTCCACGTCGCAACCGGCGATACAAAGACACCGCAGACGACCTTCCTTGGGGCGATCGAGCAGGCCGATGTTTCTTATACACTCGAAGATATCATAGCCCGTCAACCTAGAGCAGCCTGTGAGGTTCAAACTTTCAAGTGAGGCGAAACGAGACGCGGGAAAACTCCCCAAGCCTTCCTCGAACTTTAAACCGTGGGCGTCGCGCACCTCCAGATGCTTCACACGGCTGCAGTATCGTACCAGGTTATCGAAGCGGTCGTCCGTAATCTTCTTCCCGAGCTCGCTGTCTATCACAAGGTCACAGGTACCCCACGACCCGTATGACCCGGCGACTTTTCTCCAAACCCGAGAAACGCAAGCGAGGGCGAGGCGGTCTCTGGTGCTTTTGACGTGCGAGAACACTAGAGCGGCGACGCTCTCACCAACGTCGAACGTGTCACGGACCTTAGCCTTGGCCTTGGCCTTGACGATCCTGGACTTGGCGAACCTGGCGTTAGCCTCAGTCTTGCTGCGGGGCGCCATGGTAGTGAAGTGCGGCCAAAGTGTTGGCGTGCTTTCCTCACTTTTTTGAACACACAGCTGGATTTTCGGAGACTCGTTTTCAGAAGACGCTGTTCTCCTTCGGGGACACACACCCGCGCACGTCCGGGCGTGTAGACGGCTTGGTCTGTGGACGAGTCGTGGACTAGGAAGCGCGCCCACACGTACGCGAGTCACGCGCACCACCCCATGGCTGCGAAGCCCCTCCCCCCCCCGAGGGCGGTGTACCACGAGGCGCGTTTGCGCGAGGTGTGGGATTTAGTTTCGAACGGCGCGGTGGCTACATGTGCTGATGGAAAAGAGAACTCATCCACCTATGCATCCACAACCACCCTGTCATTCGCAACCTTAAAACACCAGCTTGACGACCTAGAGATAGACTTCACAACCTGCGGCCTGGACACTGCGAAGATCAACCGCGCGGTGTTCCAGGTTGTGGAACGAGATCCCGATTCGAGGATTGACTTTTCGCAATTTTGTTCATTCTGCGCGACGAACGGAAAACCGATTGGCGGCGTGGATCCAGTGCTAGAAACGCACGCGTACATGGAGAAACACAAGCTCGGCGCATTGTTCGAGAGTATGACTGCTTCTTTGATGGTAGTGAAACCGGATGACCCTGTGAAGTTTTTATCAGACCGTCTAGAAAATCTGAAACAAAATAATTTTCCAGTCGCGGTTTTTTCAGACGACGAGCTCGGATCGCTGTTCGACATGAGCGACGCCGCGGGGGCGGGTGTTATTACCGGTGCGAAAGCGAGTAAAGGACTGGAAGTGTTGGTTGGCAGGGTACCGAACGAAGTGTCTCAAAACCCGGAAAGAATGATCACTCGGGAACACTTCGTGAGATTGGCGAAAGGGTTGCTGGAGACGTACGGGTCGTAATGTAATGGTATAAATTTTATCAGTTTTTACATGGAATTAATAGCACTTCCGCGTCGCACTCCCCTCCCCTCCAAATCTACAGCTCATCACCGCTCATCAGCGTCCGTGCTTTCTCGCCCTGCCATGAATTAACCGCGGATATCAACAGCGCGGAGAACGCAAACACGGAGCCGGTTATTATTTGTTTTGTATCCGCGTCGTGCGTTCGTTTGTTGCAAAGAGCGGCGATGGCAAACACGAACCCGATCCAGGAAAAGCCTTTCCATTTGAACGTCATGCCCACGAAGCTCGTGATTAACGCGCCCGTGCTCCAAAGGTCGGGGGGGATGTCGTCGTATTTTAGTTTCTATGCGTTACGTATATGGGGATGGGGGAGGTGTGGAAGGGATATCAGGTCAGTATAGGGCATTCGTATGGACTACGTCCCCGGTACATCTCATCAAAAAGCAAAAGATCTCGTGCCCGAAAAGCGAACGTTCGGGATCGATGAGGGTAACTACCAATACGAACACGCACCGGCCTTTGGAACTTGACCACCGCATCCGGGTCCCGCGCATCATCCAAGAGCTTTCCCTTGGCGAGAACCATTGCAGGGTGTTTGTCTCCACACTCGCGCCTTTGACAATGGAAGGGGCGACGAACGAAAACCTCATCACGACAAGTCGTCAGACTCGGCCCGAAATTTTCACTCGGCACTCACCTGATCCAACGACTGGGACCACCCGACACACTCCCGTGGGCACGGCGGGCGCGTTGCCCCCGCGAATCTCCATGGACGGGTTCGAGGATGTCCCCGAGGAGATTGAACAACCCGCGGACAAGCGTGATTTGTACGCGAACCTCGGAGGTACGTTACGACGGATGTGAACTTCGACGGTTGATGAAGCAACGGCACGCGAGCTGCGATGGACGAATGTTTAACGGCTTCCAATGACTGAACCGATGGTGTTATTAAAAACCCTCACCTCTGTTTACAGAGACACCGCACACGCACCACAAACACTGCTGTCACGGCAGTGACTATCAAAGCCATGACTGACTGACACCATCTCCGATCTCATCTCATCACACAACAAACATCCTCAAAACCAAAAAAAGTTTCTCGCGACGCCAGCGACGATGAGATTAAAAAAGCGTACCGCTCGCTCGCGCAAGTCGCGCACCCCGACAAGCACTCTAGTTCTGTTCTCAGAGAAGCTGCGAGTAAACAGTTCAACGTGTTAAACGAGGCTTATGAAATTCTGAGCGACTCGAATAGGCGGAAGATCTACGACGTTTACGGGATGTCCGGGCTAAATGCCGGTCTCGAAATCGGACGCAAACATAAATCGCTCGCCGAAATAACAGAGGAGTTCCAAAAGGCAAAGGCGAAAGAGGCGCGGGAGGTGATGGAAGCCAAATTGAATTTTCGTGGAGCCTATGGTTTTAGCTTCAGCGCGGCGCATTTTTTCGATGAGAATATCACGTACCGGCGCAAATTGATCGCACACAAAAGAGGCCAACCGCTTCCACCAAAATACCAACTGGATCTGAATGGGGTCGACTTTAATTCAGTGTTCGACGTCCCTACTTGGCGAGATAATTGTGTGGGGTATTTGGGGGCGCAGGGGCAGATGAGCCGAGGCGCTGGTGCGGGAGGGCTGATCCTAGGCCTCCGAACCACCGTCTCGGAGCACACGTCATGGGAAGCCGCGATCGTCACCGGATCCCAACAGTCTGCTGCGACGCTTCACGTACAGCGGCAGGTTACAGAAAACACGATCGGAACGTTGGCGTATTCATTTGCGAACGCGCAAGGTGGATCGGGGTTAGAGGTTGGCGTGCAACGCCCTCTTTTCGACGAATACAGCAAAGGTCACTTAACCTGGAACGTCGGCCCGGTTGGAGGTTTAACAACAGGCGCGCAAAGGGCGAAAAATAAAACGAGCTGGAAGTTTGATGTGTCCGTCGGACCGCAATCGACTGGGATTACGGGATTCATCGCGCGGCGACTTTCGAAAAAGAGCACGTTTCGATTAGGCTTGAGACTTGGCACGAACGCGATTGACTTCGATGCAGGCGTGACGCGCAAGATGAACCGGGAGACGCAGGTTGGGTTGAGTGCTAGTGTTGGGATCAGGGGCGTGCACCTTAAATTAAGGTTCAACCACTCAGGGCAGCGGTTCCAGTTTCCGATTTTATTGTCACCGAGGGCGACAGTGCAAAACGCGTCCCTTACCCTGACGCTTCCCTTTTTAGCCGTTTTTTGTGTGAAACGGCTCGTAGTGAACCCGTACGCTGATAAACTACTAATCGAAGAGCAAAGAATTACCCGGGAGAAGTATTCGGAACAAGTGTCTACGGACAAAGCGGAAGCGCGTTCCGCGCAGACGCTTCTTGAAACTCAAGCGGCGTCGCGACTCGAAACTGAAAAGAAAAAGAAAGGACTGGTCGTCGAAGCCGCTGTGTTTGGTAACTTCCCGAAAAGGGGGAAACACAAGGTAGGGGATGTTATAGTGGAAGGATTTGGGGATGCTGAGGTGGGGACGTCCGGCGATAGAAACGTGGATACTTCTTCAACTCCTTCCACCTCCAAACCAACCGTACAAACTCCGTGGCTGGACGTCACCGTCGCAACTCGTTTCATGGTGTTCGACTCGCACGTCGACATAAACGCGCAAACTCACAAACCCTCGCTTTTAGGGTTCTGCGACCCGTGTCCTGACGAGAAGGCGTATTTACGAGTTAGGTACAGGTATAGAAACGTACTACACGAAGTCACCGTTGGTGAGGACGAACCACTCTCGATTCCGAATAGAAAAGACGAACTACCCAAGGAGTGTCAGTAAGTTTAGGACGTAATAAAAAAGAATATAGACGATTACTTATCATAACTACTCATAACTACCCACAAATACCTCTTCACGCCTTTGAACACGTCGTCGGGTCGATCGCGATGCCGTGCCTTCGAACCTCAAAATGAAGGTGAGGTCCGAAGCTCCTACCCGTGTTCCCAACTTGCGCGACGTGCTGTCCTTTTCTAATTTTTTGCCCAAGTGTAACGTCGATTACTTTGCAATGCGCGTACCGAGTTTCCCACCCGTCCTCGTGCTGCAAGCGCAACAACCAGCCGTACCCGTTCGGATCGTACACCCTTTCCTTGACTGTACCGTTAGTAGCAGCTCGAACCGGAGTCCCCTCGTTCGCGGCTAAATCAACCCCGGCGTGTAACCGACCCCAGCGCCATCCGAACCCCGACGTGATGAACGCGTCGTGCTTTATTGCTATTGGGCCACAGAAATTCAAATGCCACCTGTTGTTCGAGCGTCGTGGAAGTCTGTGTTCCCACCAAAGAGTTCTGTTCGGCTCACACTTCCCGTGCGTCATAGCTTCGTTTGTTGCTGCAGCTTTGTCACTCACCGAGTTTTTGTCTCTGAATATTCTTTCGCCATTCAACACGTCACCTCTGCCCACCCCCGTGCACCGGCTGAAAAACTCTTCAGCTTCACTGCCCCGTGGAGAGTACCTCCAAGAACGGTGTCTCCATGTGGTGTCTACGCGTGTCGTCTCGACGTTTCCATTAGATGTTTCTCGTTTCTCAAATAAGTGTCTCTTTGTTCTGCGCCTTAACCTCGGCGCTCTTTCAAACGCGTCGAGCCGCGTGACCCTGATAACTTGCCCGACGTCAACTGCGTCGTTAACGATGCCGTTCGCTTTCTGAAGCTCCCGGATTGACAACTTGTGTGCACTCGCGATGGAAGCAAGGCTCTCGCCAGGTTTCGTAACGACTCGGTGTCGGTTGTCAAACAGATTATCCGCGAAAGACTTTGGAGACGCAGTGGTCGGAAGTCGAACGGGTCTTAACGCGATAAGAGGCATGGCGAGCTCGCACGCGGCTCGAATCGACACATCAGCGACCGTGTTCAAAACACGCGCGGGGAACATCACGATTTGTGTGATTGGGCCAAAGGTTTTTATTTTCCGTGATTGCCGGAGGTCTGTAGACTGTTTAAGCATAGTGCGGTTCACTGAAGGCGGTGAATATCTCGCCGGCTGCAAACGCTCAACCGCCGGAGTCGCCGTTTCTATTTTTATCTCTAAAGTTTCGGACGTTCCAGTTCCAGTTTCGTTGCTCTCAACTGCTCTTTGAATCACCGCGTTGGTACCCCGTAACAATGTCAACGTCGTGCCTACGTGAATTACGTCATTGCTCGACAACCCTCCGTTCAAATGCCGCACATGCGCCACCGGTGTGTCGAAGTCGTTTGATATTTTCGTCAAGCTTTCGCCGGGCACAACTATATGCGTCTCGATACGCAACGGCGTCGGTACTCTTAAGGTTTTCCCGGGGTATATCACGGAATCGGGGTGCAGGTCGTTCAGTTTCTGAATCGTATGAATGGGGGATTGATAAATCTCTGATATCAACGAAAGGGAATCGCCCTCCACCACGGTGTGTTTTTCGGTTCGCCAATGGGAGGAATCGTGCGATCGACGATGACCCGCGCTGGACGAGTTTGGCGGTGCAGACGCAACTGGGGTGTCACCAACGTCCGTCGGTGACGGCAACGCGGATGCCGAAGACATCTCACTGACACCCAGTTGCCATACAGCATTTGAGACCTCACCAGTGACGGTGGCCGAGGCATACGCGAGGTCGCTCATCGAGGCGCAAACCAAACGGCAAAGTGCCGTTTCCGAGAGAAATCCAACAACCGACTAAACCCGACCCACGGGTTCGGGTGGCCACTCAATCCCGCCCGTGCTCGACACACGCGCCGCCAACGATACCCCGACACCGCGGACGCGTGCGATTCACACGCGCGCGACGTGGTGTGATAAAGAGTCAGACTGTAGTGGAGACTTCGGCAATCGGCGATCGTGGGACGGGACGAAAAGAAACGGCAGAAAGTGAAACTTGCAAAGTGCAATGCGTCTTCGAATTCACATTTCAATCCAACTCTGAGCGCCTACGTGTACTACGCTTTCCGTTGCGACACCTTGCTCCTCGAGCTTGCTGCGTTTAACCTCGGCGGTATCGTCGTCGTCGTCGTCGTCGTCATCGTCGTTGTCGTCATCATCATCATCGTCGAGCTCCAAGAGAAAAGCGTCATCAAACTCACATTGCAATCCAACACTGAGCGCCTCCCGGTAGTCCCTGTACACCATCGCCATCGCGCAAAACCCTTCCTTGCCCAACGGTTTGTTGGTCGGGACACGTAAATCATCCAGCACGTCGTTCGTGGCGTATTGCACACCGCTTAAAACAACCAGGGGAAATGTTATCTCGAGTACACGGCGCAAGGATCGATTTTCCTATGTTCGTTCGCAGGGACGGGGCCAGCTTTTCCGTGAGTTTCATCACCGTACAATCTGGAGCGGCTTTATCGGTCACCCCGCCCCACACCAAAAACATCTGCCGCCGCAACGCACTCGCATCCTCGAACCCAGCCTCCCCCTCCTCCACGAGCAAATTCGCCAAGCCGCAGTTGGTGAACACGAACAAAGCACCTTTGCCGTTCTTGGCGAATTTCGTAGCCGCGAAGGCTGAAAACAATTCGTGCTGGCTCACGGCGAGCCGGTGGAGCTTTGCGTTGAGGTCGCCGAAATCGGCAGAGAGGGGGGGGTCACGGCTGTCCATTGACTGTGAAGTCGGCACCGGGATCCATCGCGGACACCGCGCGAGCGCGAGTGTTGGGGGAGAGAGTAGGAGAGTACCCAACTAGAATCGGTGCGCAAAATATTTCGTCGAGAGAAAAACTGAAATGAAAGCGGAAAGAAACTAAACCATTTTGTTCACTCTACTGCCCTGCCTTACTTGCTCGCCTCCACCGCTTTCAATAACGCATGCGTGGTGAGCGCGGGCGGTATTTCCGGGGGCACGATTTCGTGCCCCCGCGCATCCACGTCCAACACACCAACCAGCTTGCCGTTGTCCACGACCACCGCTTGAAGCGCTAAATTAACCGTCGGACAAATGTGTTCAGGAACCACGAAAACGACGTCGCCGCGGCGAGGGCGGTCGTCTTTGAGTGACGGTTGACCCTCTCGAATATCTCCTCCAGCACGATTCGTATCTATCCCTCCTTCCTTGACAAGCACCCGACTCGGCGTGATGCTTTCTCTTCGCTTGGCGAGCGCCACGTCCCACGGGCGGCGTCGGTTCACCTCGTTTAGCGCGTTGCGGATATTATCACCTCCGATGTATATGCTTCCCGCGTCTGCGCCACTTGCTTCCGGCCCGTGTGGAACTGCGCATTCGGATAAACTCGGTCTTTCGTACCGCGAGTGGTTTACTTCAGAAAACAAACCCACGTCGTCTCTCCCGCCCGAGCTGAACGTAATTTCTTCGCCGATAGCAATTGGTAGGTGCTCTTCGCTACACTGTAACGCGCGCCAAGTAGGGTGACCTAGCACGTACCCCGCAGGGTCCCCCACCTCTGCGGCGAGTGCTTTGGAGCCACAATCTAATGTGCATCTGTTTTTTGACGGAAGTGACACGACTCGAGACATGAGCACCGCGGCGGGGGCTAGCCCGATTCCCGGGTTCTGTCGCTCGCCTCTCCAGTCGTGGAACACCACCGTTCCCGGCGATACGCGATGATGCTTGATCCACGGACTTTTCTCATTAACACCAATCGGCACCATTTCCAACTTTGCAATCTCGGAAACGACGTCTAAATTGAGCGCGTGCGTGAACCCCGGGGTGCCTGAAGTGATCAACTCGATAGGCGGCGATCCCTTCTGCTTCAAGTACAACAAAAGTGGCACCAGCGTTTTCTGGTAAAGCAACTTACACGCGTCGTCGCGCTTACTGCGGTTGTCTTCTATGTCCAAGACACTTGCTCCAGTGTGAGAAATACAAGAACTTACGTGACCCTCGTAGAAGTGCACACCCCGGAACCCGATGAACGCGGGTCGGGGGTTGAGGAATTTTCTATTTTTATGCGCGTTAGGCGCTTCCCACTGGTTGATACACGCCTTCAAGATTTGTCGCGTCCGCGCATCGTCGTCATTAACGTTTCCGTATCCACTTGAAGCTTCCGCCCCCGTCCTGTGCATCCCAGGATTGACATCCACGAAGTACCCAACGCCATCGTCGTAGTACCGAGTTAATTGTTGATTCTTACCTTCGCCTTCAAACACCTCTTCATGTTCAATTAACACGCTCCACTTGATCCACGGGAACGCTTTCGCCAGCGCGGAAACGCGGTGGCGCGCCGGCCCAGTAACGGGATACGCCACCAAGATGTCAAACCCCAGCCCCTGCTTCACCAACCGCTTTTTGAGCAAATCAGCCAACATTCCATTTGCGGTTTTTTGGGTAGGAGGGGTAGATCGTTTGTCTGGTGTGTCCGAAGTTTTATCCGAAGTCTTTTGCTTCTTGCCGCCGCGTCGTACGTACTTTTTCTCGGGGGTTTCATTCTTTTTCTCGGAAGTATTTTTCAAGTTAAGATTCTGCTCCACGTACTGCTCCAGCGTTTGTGCCAGCACGGACGCTTCTTTCGTCGTCGCTACCTTGAAGTTCGTCACCCCGAGACGCACTAATTCAAGCCAAACGACAGGCATCTTAGTAGTCTTCAAGTGCGGCCTCCACTTGTTCAAATCGCCGTTGAGCAAATTCTTGATTGCTAGCACGTTTCTTCGCACTTTCGCCAAATCAACTACCAGCGCGGGGGTGATGACTTGGCTAGCGAGGTCGTCCGGCAAGCACCACTCCGTTGGGTTCGTATCGGAGAACCAGGTGCCCCCGACTCTGGAGGCGTCGGGGAGGCCTCCCATCGCGCGACGGGAGGAGTGCACGATAGAATTCAGCACTCTCCAAAAATAAAGGACCCGCAAAAATAAAGTCAGTCGGCGCCGAGTTTTTACTTCAGACTTGTCGGCGCGTCGCCATTGCTCGGTGACACCAGCATGGGTCGTGCTGGCGGCAAAGGCGGTCGCGGCCGGGGTCGCGGTCGCGATGACAAGTCCGGCGGCGGAAGAGTGAAAATGGTGGACAGAGAGATCGAAGCGCTTGAAGAGGCTATCGAGGTACGCATCAATGGAAATCAGCCGCCGACCGCCGCCACAACTTTCGTGGCAACCCACTTTCTCTTCGCTTGCAGGGGCAAACAGTCCTCACGACGAAGCACGTCTTGTCGTGTACAGCTGTCCAGCGCGCAACTCAAACAACTCACACATGCATCCCCTTTCCCCCCCCCACCAGGCTACGAAACCGGACCCCGGCACGAACCCGTTGTCCATCGCGCCTCGGAAAAACAGCGAACGCGTGGATGGCGCGACGGTTTCCCTGATCGGCGTCCGGAAGTTCAAGGACATGCCCCTGAGCACGCCGACGCAACGCGGGTTAGCAGCGAACCGGTTCAAGGAGCTCACCGCGATTCAACGAGCCACGATTCCGCACGCGTTAGCGGGACGGGACGTGTTGGGCGCGGCGAAGACGGGATCCGGGAAAACTTTGGCGTTCATCATCCCGCTGTTGGAAATTTTGTTCAAACAGAAGTGGGGCCGGCAAGACGGGCTTGGGGGGTTGGTCATCGCCCCCACTCGAGAACTGGCGATGCAGATATTCAAACAACTGGTGGACGCAGGGTCGTATCACACCCTCTCCGCGGGTTTGTTAATCGGCGGAAAGAACGTAAAGGACGAAAAAGATACGGTGAACAAGATGAATCTTTTGGTCGCGACGCCCGGGCGACTTCTGCAGCACATGGATGAGACGCCTTTGTTTGATTGCGTGTCTCTGAAAGTGTTGGTGCTCGATGAGGCTGATCGCATTTTGGATTTAGGTTTCGCCGCGACTTTGAAAGCAATCCTAGAAAACCTTCCGAAGAGGCGACAAACGCTGTGTTTCTCCGCCACGCAGACTAAATCTGTTAATGATTTAGCGCGGCTGAGTTTGTGGAACCCGGAGTACTTAGCGGTGCATGCGGAGAGTACTAGTGCCACACCTCCTAAGTTGACGCAACTCGTCGCAATCTGCGAGCTGGATAAAAAAATGGAAACCCTGTGGGCGTTTATTAAGAGCCATTTGACTTCGAAAACGTTGGTGTTTTTGTCGTCGTGCAAACAAGTCCGGTTCGTGCACGAAGTTTTTCGGCGAATGCGCCCTGGTGTGCCCGTCGCTATGTTACACGGCCGCATGAAGCAGATGGCGCGTATGAAAACGTTTGAAACGTTCGCGCGTGCGAACCACATTTGTTTGTTTGCTACCGACGTTGCAGCTCGAGGACTAGACTTCCCAGCGGTGGACTGGGTCGTCCAGGCTGATTGTCCCGAAGACGTTCCGTGCTATATTCACAGGGTTGGAAGGACCGCTCGGTACACGGCGGAGGGCAAGGGCTTGTTGCTGTTAACGCCTTCTGAAGCTAAGTTCGCGGAGGAGCTTGCGACTGCAAAGGTGCCTCTAAAAACGATGAGGTTGAACCAAGCGAAAAACACGCCCATCACGTCGTCCATCCAAGGCCTTCTCGGGAAAGACTCGGAGCTGAAATACCTGGCGCAGAGGGCGGTTGTTTCGTACTTGCGTTCCATTTACCTCCAACCCAACAAAGACGTGTTCGATGTTGACAAGCTGGATGTGGAGAAGTACGCCAATTCCGTTGGGTTGCCTAACCCGCCGCGGTTGAGGTTCCTGAAGAGCCAAAATGGAAAGGCCACAGATGGAGGTTCTGCCGGCGACAGCGACGAGGACGAGACGCAAAACGAAAGCAGCAGTGATACCGATGAAAACACCAACGGTGACGGTTCAGATGAAGAAGATGGTTCAGATTCCGATGGCGAAATGCGCGACCGCGGTGTGGTGAAGCGCGCCGGGGGGGGCCACTTTGGCATACAAATCGACGGCGCCGACGAGGACGATGACTTGATGACTGTTAAAAGAGCCAACCACGGGATGGAAGGGGACGTTTTAGATTCCGATGGTTCAGATTCTGGTGACAATGGGAACAAGCATTTATCCTCCGCAGCTCAAAGAGTGCTTAACGACGGCCCTGTTGATTTAACCACTGCTTTACGCGCACGCGCTAAGAAAGGAAAGTTACGAATAAAAAATGGCGGGCACGGCGCGAACGAGCGCATGGTGTTTGACGACGACGGCGCGGCAATGTTACCCTTGGAAGCGCTCGGGGACAAGAACGCAGGGTTGGTTCCTGACGGGGGCTCGGAGCTGCAGCAGCTCATGAAGAAACACTACGATAAGGTGAAGCTTCAGCGGTTGGAGGCGGACGTCCAGGACCGCCAACGCGAAAAGCAACGCCTCAGGGACATGAGGGATAAAAATAAAGCTAAGGAAAGGAAGAACGTGGGGGATTATGACGACTCTGGGGACGAGGGGGGTGGTGTGGTTGCCATGCTCGGAGGAGGGTCTGATGACGAGTATGAATCCGATGAAGGTACTTCCAGGTCTTCTGGGTCCAATGGGTCCTCTGACTCTGACTCTGATTCTGACTCCGGGTCAAACCACAAAAAGCGCCGCAAAGTTGACGTCTCCGTGTCGGGCATGGCGCTGAAGGATAGCAACATAGAATCCCTCGAGGAACGCGCTATGCGATTGCTAGGGTGATAGATAACAGGTAGAGAAGTGTAAAGATGACTCAAGAATGACTCAAGAAAACTCAAAAAAGTTACGCGACAGTGGTTCGGTATTTCATGACCTCTCTCACCTGTCTCTCCGCGAAAATGTACAAGCGCGCTCGCGGAGACTTCTACCGGCAATCTTTCTCTCATCTCACTCTATTGTATACAAGGGTACTACACGTACCCGTCTTATTCTCATGAATTCCTAAAAGTCTTAAAAAACGAAACATCACGGTGTCATCAATGATATAAAGAATTACGCCGGCGTCAGCCCCACCAATCCAGAGTTATCAACCAAGTGTTTCGCTTCCCAGCTCGCTTTCGCAATTCGGTGTTTCTCCTGTTCCTTCTCCGCGGTTCTGATGTACCCGTTCTTCTTTCCTTCTGGGAGCTCCTTCCACTCCGCGGAGACGACTCTGCTGACTTCGGTGAAACTCAAATCGGGCGATGTCTTTTTCAGTCGCGCGCGGCAATCTTCAGCGAACAACAAGTAAGCAGTCCTAGGCCTCTTGGGCTTGCCTCCGTTCGCATCCCGTTTCTTGCCGTTCTTGCCCTTCGCCGCGTACACAGGAGGCACGTACGCCTCCTTCAGCTTTTTGTACTCATCCTTGCACATCTCCGCCTCGAGCTTGCACTGTTCCAACTCGCGTGGGTCCACGTTTTTCCACATCTCGGCGAGGCGCGTCGTGACGGTTTGCATCTCCTCCCTGGTGAACTTACTCGTGGGATCCGGGTGCACATCCTTCATGATCTGGTTCCTGTACCGGTCGCAGAATATTAAATAAGCAGTCCTGGCACGCTTAGGCTTCTCCCCACGCCCCTCGACAAGCACGAGTTGGTGCTTCTTCTTCCCTTTGGATCGCTTTAAAGCGCCAGGAGGCAACGCCGCCTTCGCCGCGTCGTACTCAACCTTCAACGAATCCGCAACCTGCTTGCACTCCTGCAACTCGGTGGGTTTGATTTGCTTCCACATCTCGGCCAACCTGGTGGTCACGGACTGCATCTCCTCCCGCGTGAACTTCGCGCCCTCCCCGGGGTGCACGCTCGCCATGATGGAAGGGCGGTACTTGTCGCAGAAAACGAGGTACGCGGTCCGCGCGCGCTTGGGCGGGCGGGGCTGGGACATCGCGAGGGCGTCTCTCTGTGTTGGGTTTTTTGGGTGAGAGGTGGGTATGCACGGGCAGTTCAGGAGGGTATGGAAGGTCAGTGGGCTTTATTTCTAAGCATCTTTTGGAAGCGCGTCTTCATTTATTTTTTGCATTCGTCTCTAAAAAGCTCTCGAATAAATAGACCCGGATATCCGTTGGAAGATTTTGGCCATTTACAGACCGTGGCCAAACGCCCCGTCTAGTTGTACACCAAGAGATTGGGGGGGGGCGATGTGGGGTTCGCCTTCGCGCGCACGTAAACACGGGGAAACGCTCGCATGCAGGGTGTTAAATACCGCAGAGCAAAGGGGGGGAGCGCGCACCTTGCCCATCGTGTCGAGACTGTTGCGGACCTGTGGTCTGCGCGCGAACTGTTTTTGAAGAGAAATTGAGTTTGGAGCAGAAACGTTCGTCAGTTGTGGGAATGAGAACGTGATGTGAGTAGCTTTGCGCTGTTTCAAACGGAGCTGTCGTCCCGCAGGAGATTCCTAGGACACGCCCGCCCCCAACGCGGGTGTGTATGAGGGTAACCCGGCCGCGATGCGTCCCACAGACGGCAATCCCGAACGTATTCGGCTTTGCCAAAAATCTCCGCGGGAAAACCAAAAAGCAGATTCGCATCGCGCGAATGGCTTCCGCTTTTCGACCCGAGGCGGCGGTCATGACGCGCGGTAACACAAACGCGCGGCCAGAAAACAGAGAAAACACGCAGAGGAAAACAATACTCACCTCGAAGGATACGTCGGTTGGTCGGCGACGTGTAGAGTGAGGAGACAGGGGGCGCCGGAAACGCCTTCATCCAAACCAAATCCAAGCGACGTGTTTTTCAACGGGATTTTATTCGAGCTTTCAGGGGTTGTACGGTCAAGAGGATACTTATTGGTCAAGCCCAGTTTCATCATGATAGAGGTGTGGGTCAAAGCGTACCTATCAAGCACCAGACCTTATCTCAAAGATACACCGTGGATACTCTCGATGCTTTGGCCATTTGGCCATTTTGCAAGTTCGGGAGATGAGGAGTTGTCGTGGTCCGATGCACTCCGCTTGACGCAGTCGTCGTGCCCCGTAAACGCACACGACCACCACCATGGGTCTCGCCAAGACCTACCTCCTAGTGTACAACGCTTCGTTGATCGCGGGATGGGCGTACGTCCTGGTTTTCGCCGGTTTGGCGTTCGTAAACACGGGCGCCGACTCTGTGTACGCCACGGTGGAGATCCCCTTGCTTATTGCGCAGAGTGCGGCGTGCCTTGAGGTGGTGCACGCCATTCTCGGCATCGCCCGTTCGCCAGTCGTAGTGACCGCGATGCAAGTCTCCAGTAGGATTATGGTGGTCTGGGGGGTGCTGTGGGTCTCCCCCCCGAGCAGAACAAGCACGCTTGTGTTGGCAAACATCAATGGAACCGACATAGGCCTCGGCGTCCCGTCGTTACTCCTGTGCTGGGGCATCACCGAGTGCGTCCGGTACAGCTTTTACTTCTTCAAGCTTGTTGGGAACGTGCCGAGTGCGGTTGTGTGGGCGCGGTACACGTTCTTTATTGTTTTGTACCCATTAGGCGTGGCGTCAGAACTTTGGTGCGCGTATTCGGGATTTCCCCATGTGCTGAAATCCAAAGCGTTCTCGTTTGCGATGCCCAACGCGTACAACGTTTCCGTTCACTTCCCCACGATCCAAATCCTGTTCTTCCTGGGGTACGTACCGGGGTTCCCGATGCTGTACCAGTACATGCTGAAACAGCGGAGAACCGTGCTGGGGGGGAAGAAGGACAAGAAAGCGTGAGGGATTGAGTGTTGGGAAGAGGGAGTTTTTGGAGGAGAACAGAGCGAATTTTGGGAGGCCAACAGGCTGATTAAAGGCTGCGTATTAATAATATTACTCAAAACTACTTACGACTATTGCGCTTCTTTAATCTGTGCTTCCCTGGCCCGCGCCTGCGCCACCGGCCCGAGCAGCACTTCCTTTTTGCTTATCCGGTAGAGAATGGAAGTTCTTTCGTCGTCGCTGATTGATTCGGTGGAAAGCAAAACCCGATCCTCCTTCAGCGTCGTCGGAAACGCACGGAGAATCTCCAAACACTTTTCGGAGACTACTACTAGCCAATCCTCAACGCCAAGTGTAGAACAGCACTTCAAAATCGCAGGGTCGATGCCCGTTCGCGTGAGCTGCATACCGCGTTTGCGTTCGTTTTCGTTTTCATTTTGATTGCCTGATTGGATGGCATCGCCAGAAGATCTATTGCCAGAGCCAATCCCTTCACCCAGACCCATCTGCTCAAAAAAAATCGCAACGTCTTCCTCATCCTTAAACAGCGTCGCGGCGTCGTTCGGATTACCTCCCGGTACGAACCCGAAGTACAGAAAAAACGGGTCGTTGGGCCACGAACCGTACGAGATTGTTATTTCTTGACCTTGCTCCACGCCGTCCTCACACGCGCGGAGCTGGAAGAACTGCTGCGGGTTTTTTGTAGCGTCGTCGTCGTTTGTTTCAGCAATTTCACTCGTCGCGGAAATCCCTTGGCAGTCCTCCGGCGAACTCACTACTCGAACGTACGCGTTTGGATTTTCGAATACGTGGTTGCACATATCCACACCAGGCACAGCAATGTGTGTGCCGCGTTCGCCAAACGTGAAGCACCGACTGTGCAAAGCACCGGTGGCCCAACGCAAGTCGTCGCCCGAACAGTTTATGTTTTTTAGTCGTGAAGATAATTTTTCAACGGCGTCTTCGTGCGCCGCTTTCACGCTCAACGCTTCTTCAATAAGCACTCGGTCTTGACATTGGGTCAATGCATCTTCGGTGTACTCCAACGGGGGGGTCGATACGAATGTAGGCAGGCTGTCTATCCACAGTTTTAATTCAGGTCGATGTATTCCAGCGCGCGACTCGAGAAGACGCATCGCCATGGTCGCGCTCCACGGAAGATCGGAATCTTTTTCATCATTGAGATCACCATCGCTGCCCTCTCCCTCTTCCCTACTCGCATCATCGTTCTCCCCGAACACCAGAGAAAATGGGACGTTGAATATCACCTCATCCGGGGTCAGGGTTCTCAAGGCGACCAGGCTTCGGCCATACGGACCTTGGGCGAGGGCAACGCGCGATTCCAACCCAGCATCCTTCGTCACAGTCGCGAGCCATGGAAGTAACGATGGAGCGTCGTCGCCGGTGGATGACCGGGTCACAACCGAGTTGCGGGGTGACACTGACCGCGACCGGTGTGTGGTACCGGCACCGGCCACAGATGTCCCAGCGGGTGACATCAATGCGCGCATGCTCCACTGCGGAGTAACTGTGAAGAGATCCGAAAGTCCTGGGACGCCTCGAAATATTTCAGCAGTGCTCACTCCGCGACTCGCGTTGGCACATGCGGCTGGCCCGTTTCCTTCCCGCCGCCGCTAGGGTTCACGCTTCGCTGGCACACAGGGTCTCTGTACGACCCCCGGTGCTTCCTCGCGCCCTTCCTGTACCGAGACGAAGGCCATACACCGGTTCCTCGATCCGCCTCGTCAGCACGATGGCCGCTTTGGTTGACGATATGGGGATCTCCTCGGTTCCGTACCAGTTCAGCAGCGCCTTCGACAGCGGCAACGGCGAGCTCGTGTCTGCTACGATTGATACCTGCACCGTAAACATGCGCGCCGAGCCGTTCACAGAGGCGGATAACAGAGCACACATCCAGTGGTTCCACTTCCGAATCTCCAATGCCAAGAATTTGCCATTGAAAATAAACATCGCCAACGCCGGCACCGCGTCGTACCCAGATGGGTGGCACCACTACAAGTGTTTCATTTCCTGTGATCGAAGGAGTTGGACCCGAGTACAGAGTACCACTTATAACTCAACAACTGGCGAGTTAATTGTCGACTTTGGAATAGAACCAAACGGCGTTCCCGGGCAGTGCGTTTACTTCGCGTACTTCGTTCCGCATTCATACGAGAACCATTTGGATCTCGTCGGCGACGCGGTGGTTTCTGAAAACGTTGGACTGATTACGCTAGGCACGACGAACGACGGCCGGCCGCTCGATTGTTTACGGTTTAATGGTGACGGCTCAGATTCTTTCGTTCCTGAAACGCCGTTTGCGGGTACTTCGGAAGAGGACGCAAACGCGGTTGCGCGACTGAATGAAAATAAATCGCAATGGGAACGCTCCGGCGGCGATAAAAGAATTATTTGGGTCATCGCCCGCCAGCACCCCGGCGAGAGCATGGCGAGCTGGTGGATGGAGGGCTTTTTTGGAAGGCTGCTTGACAACGAAGACCCTGTGACCAAAAAACTCCTGAACAGATGCACCATATACGTCGTCCCGAACATGAACCCCGACGGTTCTATTAGAGGGCATCTGCGAACCAACGCGAAGGGCGCGAACTTGAACCGAGAATGGGCCAACCCGCAATTAAACTATTCGCCCGAGGTGTTTCACGTGCGTAACAAGATGGACGAAACCGGCGTGGATTTGATGCTGGACGTGCACGGCGATGAAGCCGAGCCATATTGCTTTATTGTTGGCGGTGAGGGGACGCCGGGGTGGGACGATGATAGGGCAGCGACTCAAAAGCAGTTCAAAGAAAAATACGCTCAAGCCTGTCCCGATTTCCAGTGCGTGTTCCCATTGGAGTACGGCTCCGCGCCGGCGGGTAACGTCGTAACGGCGAAAACTCAAATCGCGGTGCGGTACAACGCAGTAGGGATGACGTTGGAGATGCCGTTCACGGACAACATTCAGCTCAAACAGCCGGATGGATGGACAGTTGGGAGGAGCAAGAAGTTGGGGGCGGCGGCGCTAGACGCAATCTTAGAAGTAGCGGCGAGACTAAGAGAGTAAGGGTAAGGAGTTGTAGTCGGAAGATGTGTTGTCTCTTCATATGCATATCTCTTCAGATCATGTTAAATAGTCTAGTAGTATACCCAGGGATTGGTGTCTCCATCCCTCTCATTTCTTCACACTGTTTGCTCATTCACCCAATCCTTATTGCTGCGAAAACAGGGGCATGTGTTCGCCGCTCATGGTGGCGGGCGACTTGTCCCCCTCGCCCATTGACAGGAACCAGTTCAGGAAAAAGTGACTGCCGAACACCAGGCCGAAGAACCCGTTCATGTAGAGAATGGTGGTCCACCTGAAGAAGTTCAGCTGGTCGTAGGCCCAGTCCTGGAAAAAAACCTCGTGCTGCAGGTAGTTCACCACGGTGAACAGCCCGAACACGAAAATAGGGGAGGAGAGGTAGCACTTGGGGAACGTCAGCTGGCCGATGGTTGACTCCATGAGCAACAAAAGAAGATTGCCCATGAAGCCCGCCAAGTAGTTCCACTCGAAGTAGCACAAGCGGCTGGTAGGATCCAGTAAGGTGCTCAACTTGCCCCTGAACGTCTCAGACACACATTGAGGGTAAAAGAGCAGCTCCGCCCACACCAGCACGTCGCACACCAGCGCGGTGGTGAAGCTCGCGCTGTATAAAGTTAAAAGCCAATGCCCCAGCGTGTTCACGTCTCCGTTGTGGCCCAAGAATTTATCGTAACCCGATGAACCTCCAGTCATACCTTTCACTGATACGATCGTCCCAACGCCAAAGAACATCGTCAACAGATAGAAGCTCCAGTCGTGGAAGTTCATGAAGTTGGCGACCGTGCCCCCGGCCGCGATGTTGGGCTGGATGATTTGCGTCACGGTGAACCACCCTGATGCCACAAACGCTGACAACCTAAACACGAAAAGAACCAACCCCCCGTCGTTCCAGCTGTTCTTCCACAGCTGTTTCTGCGTGCACCCGCCCGCGAAGGATAACGAGGCGTAACTCCGGTGGAACTGAAGGTTGTCCCCCGCGAACCCGATCCAGCACAACATCGTGACTAAACACACCGTGGCGAAAAGGTACTTCAACGGGTGATCTTCCCACTTAACGAAATCCTGAAAATCGGTACTCAACGAAAAACTCGCATCGTTGTCACCATCCTTGTTCATGAACCACAAAGCGTGCTCGTCGCTGTCCACAGTGGTGCTCCAGGACTTGCTGGGAGAGGTCATCTTGGGTGTGTGTGGAGGGTACGTCTGTCTCTGATACACGCTTAGATCGATAGACCCTTAGATCCCGTGAGATGAAACCTACGGGAAGCGGATGTGTTACCACAACACCACCGGCCCTTGACACGACCGCAACACGCGTGAGCTACGAGATCGAACGCCTACGCGGAGAGGGTGTTGCCTTAGGTCGCGTCTTCCCTTCCAAATGAATGAAGCGCGCGCTCGAACGTACGAGTCTGGGTGTCGTCGGGCGACTCCCGCGACGCGCACTGAGAGAATTTTACCCGCGCTCAAGCGTAACACCCCGTTTGCGTTTGGCTTCGGGCGGAGGGGCGGTCGGTCGGATTTTGATTTTGGCTTTGGCAGTGGATTTTGGTTTCATGACACTGGAAGTGATATTACACAGCAGACACAGCAGCTCTCTCGCCCCTCGACCCCCCATTGA
>TARA_B110000977_G_scaffold37365_2_pt1 | contig 26081 bp, 15 predicted proteins | sample TARA_B110000977 | Tara Oceans TARA_B110000977 (sample SAMEA4397798) | marine metagenome | biome: Polar Biome; feature: [SRF] surface water layer (ENVO:00010504); material: water (ENVO:00002006), including particulate matter (ENVO:01000060) such as... | depth 5 m | reverse complement strand
ATCGAAAGACAACCAGTACTCCCTGAACACGTTCGCTGGGTACGGCGTAAACGTGCAGCTGCAGGGGCGGCCGCCGGAGGTGCTCCAGGGGGACACGTTAACCAGCGCGGTGGATGTCTGGGCGCTCGGGAACTTGATATACGCCGCGTTCACCGGGGTCGCGTCTCCGTACCGGGATGACGAGGATGTGAATGATCTATCCAAGTCTGGGACCCATAAGAACCCGGGAGGTAAGACCCACGGTACACGCAACAAAAAACCCGAACCCGAAGCCGCCGGCATCGCAGGGCTGTACGAGAACCAGCGGATCATTCGGGGTAACTTTTCGCTCCGAGGTCTTGAAACATCAAAGCTACCGCGGCACACCATTGCCGCGGCTCGAGTAGTGCTGCACGACATGCTCCAGCCGGATCCAACACACAGGCCGAGCGCCGCCGACGTGCTGCACCACCCCGTGTTTTGGACCCCCGAACTCGCGGTTGAGAAGATCCGCGAAGTGAACGACGCGCGGCTCATCCCGCTCAAGGAGAAATCAGGCGCGGCGCTTTCTGCGGAGGAGGAGCTGGCGTTGATCGCGGACGTGTTTGGTGCTGGAGAACCGGTGAGAGGAAGTGGAAATTCGGGTTCCAGGAAGAAAAATGCTCAAAGCGGTCCAAACGCCAACAAAGCTGGTAACGCCTCCAAAGACTCGAACCAAACCTCGAATAAGTCTACGCGTCTCGTCGGCGTCGCGCACCGCCTTCAGAACTGGAAAGAGCTGGTTATTCCCGAGCTGCTTGACCGCGTTACGAAGTACAACATCAAGAAGCAATACGCGGCTGGCGCTGAGGTTTTGCAGAAAGCCAAGGAGGAAGCTGCGGCGGCGACACAAAGCGCGGAGAGATTGCAAATGGAACGGAACAATCCTCAAATCACAAACCAAAAAGGAAAGGGTCGACAAAAAGTAAATCGCGGATCGTCATCGTTAAGAGCCGCAGCCGCCCGAGGGGACTGGGACGGCACGGGGTACGAGCCCACGTTACGCGATCTGTTTAGATTCATCAGGAACGTGCACGAACACCCCGGTCTGCAAGCGGAGCGGTTCGCCATGATACGAGCGCTGGGCGCCGCCGGCACGCACCTGCCCAAGTTCCCGGAGGGCGAAGACCGGTGGGGCGCGGCGCGAAGGGTGGTGGAACAGTACGTCGTGCACGTGTTCCCGGAGTTACCGTTACTGGCGCAGGCACTGCTAACCAAGGAAGGGAGGGAAGCGGCGCAGAAAATAGGAGGGAACAGACCCAGGTGATGGGCAAAAGTTGAAAACAATTATTTATTTTTATTAAAGCGTTCGTTTCGCGTTCCCGTCTCCCGTCTCTTGTCAGGCGCGCGTCTCCCCCATGCAATTGTTTCCCCTTAATTTGCATTTACATCTTATAGTTGAACTGCAGGCCGTACTTGTACTTCAGGGCCTGGTCCACCTGCGCGCAGGCTGTACCTTGTAACCCCTTGGCGACCTCCCCCGCATACACAACTTGCGCGTTGCCGGCGGATGAGAGCACCAGCCGCGTGGTGTGTCCGTTGTCCAGCTTGGTGGTCGCACCGGCGGATACTTTCAAGTCGCCTGATTTCAGCTTGTACACCGCTTCAACCGCAGCGGTTGTGTTGGAGTCCAGCTTCATCACCCCCGATGCTTTGAGGGTTTCCATTTTGTCGGCGACGATAAGTGCGGCGGTGATGTCATCGATTTTGGTTTGTAAACCGAGCGCGTATCCCGAGACGCCTTTTTCGGAAACAGCCGCTTCCACGCCGACTTGCATGTCCCCTAGGTTGTACAGCACGCTCGCGTCCACTTTCGGGGTCCCCAAAACACCGGAAATGTCAGCCTTGACCCCCATATCACTGTGCAGGAGTTGGTTGGCGATTTTCAGCGTCCTGGCTAGGTTCGCCGGTTCCCCCGAAACCGTGGTTTTCAGCCCATCGACCAATCCCGAGTGCGCAAACGTCGCCTTGACGTCGCCCTTCTCGTTCACCGTGACGTCCGCGTTGATGTCCTTGTCAATAGAGTAGTTTCCCGTTGCCGATGCGGTGACGTCGGTGCCCTTTGACACGAGGTCAGCCTTGACGCTCTGTTTGTGGAGGGGAATGGGAGAAGTTATCGTCAGTGAGAATAAATAATGCGAAGAAGACTTCGATTTCGCTCGTTTCTCGGGCCTTCCACGGTGAGGTGACGGGCGTCGCGCGTTCGTGTGTCGGGAGCGTCTGTTAAATGGTTTGGGTTTGGATTTAAACTCACCTGGCCGCCAACCTTGGTGCTGACGTTGAACTTGTTGTCATAGCTGATGCCGCCGGACAAGATGTCTGTTAGGGGGGTGCGGTCAGTCTTCAATCGCGGTGGAGGCTAGGTTTGCGCGTTTGCGTGCGATAGCAGGGGCGGGGAGAGATGGGAAGAGACGCACCCTTGCATCCCTTGGCGATATCACCGAAGTATTTGGCCATGCTGACTTGCGGGTAAGCTCTGCGTGGGGCACGAATTGAGGTAAGGAGGACTGTCAGCGAAAGGGGGCGTGAACGAACGCGCGAGCTATAGGGAAAGCACACGTGTGCACAATCGAGCGCTGCAGGGCACGGTTCCGCGCATCAAAGTTTATCCCGAGACCTTCAAGGCCGGGTTTCCACCAAGGAACGCAGGGCGAACGGTTTCGGGGAAGATACGGGAACGAGTTGTACCTTAAAGTCAGTGAGCGCGAGGTGGTCGCCTCGTCGTGTGCGCCGAAGTGCGAGGGTGTGGAGAGAGGAGCGTGTTCTGAACGCGTTATGCGCCAGCTCAATAAAGTTGGAGGCGACCGGTAAAGCGGTAATCCTCGTCAGACCAACAGAACGGATTTCGCTGCAGGAACTTGCATGCACACTTCGTAGTCTTCCCTTTCCGCAAATAAATTAACCCGTGATTAACTCGACAAACTGGAGGGACTCGCGTCCGGAGGGGCCGCGGGGTTTCGGAAAGCCGATCGCACTCCGCCGACAGATTCACTTCCGTGTGCGCTCGCTTCGTCTCGAGGAGCAACGCCCTACCTCCCTCGCTTGACGATGCGATCCCTCCGCGAGCTCGCTCGCTTCGCGACCAAGGCTCATTCTTTCTCCGGCGCTCGCGCTGCCCCTGTCGCGTCCTTGACCCAGACGCGTGTTTTCACGATGTCCTCCCCCTCCAACGTTGAGGTGGATGCGTACAAGGTTGGCGACAGCACGAACATCAAGTGGCACGAGGGTTCGGTGGACACCGCCACAAGAGAAAAAGCCATGAACCAAAAAGGCTGCGTGCTGTGGTTCACCGGCCTCTCCGGTTCCGGCAAATCCACCGTCGCGTACACCCTGGAACACGCTTTGTTCCAAAAAGGCAAGATCGCGCAAGTTTTAGACGGCGACAACATCCGTCACGGCTTGAACAGCAACGTGGATTTCTCCCCCGAGGGCAGGGAAGAGAACATCAGACGGATCGGCGAAGTTTCAAAGCTGTTCGCGGACTCCGGGATGATCACCCTAGTGTCGTTCATCTCGCCGTATCGCGCGGACCGCGACCGCGTCAGAGAACGCGTCGGCGACGGGAAGTTCGTCGAGGTGTACATGAAGATTCCGTTAGCGGTGTGCGAAGAGAGGGACCCCAAGGGCCTTTACAAGGCCGCCAGAGCCGGAAAGATCAAGGGATTCACCGGGATCGACGACCCGTACGAAGAACCCCTCGACGCGGAGATCGTCATGGAGGTTGCCAAGGAAGGCGGCGACGGAACCCTGGCGCCGCCCGAAAAGATGGCCGCCGCCATCATCGAAGTGCTGGAACAGAAAGGGTACCTCACCGCGTAAGGGGGGGTGAGTTCGGGAGTTATTAACCAGTTAATGACTCACCGCAGTGGAGGGTGTACGACGCCGTGTACACCCTACAGTCGACGTGACGCATGTGCACGTGGACACACAAAATAAGAATACACTTCGCTCTAAATATTTTAATATATTTATGACACTATTTCAGCCGTAGTCGCGTTAACATCGCGCCCGGCTCCACGGTTCCTTCCCCAATGATTCCGTGGAGCACTTTTTCTAGTGTGTCACGTGTGCACGTTTTGATTTCCTTTTCCACCTCTGCGAGCACTTGTTGTTGCTCTTCTATTCGCTTCTCCTCCGCGTCTCTCGTCTCGAGTTCTTCCTTTGCGCGCCTCGCATCCGCCTCTCGTCGCCGCACCGCCCACTCCGGCTCCGGCGGCGGCGGAGGCGGAGGCAGCGGTTCCGCTGGCACCTCCGCAGAAGCAAAGCTCGACTGTATCCACCTCCTGTCCATCCGCACGTTCTGTGCCATGTTCGTTATGGACCGCTCGTGCACCACGGAGGTTTCCAGCTCCATTTGCGCTTTTTTAAAAAGCTCCGTCAACTCGGGCTGCGAAAAGTAGTACGCCCGCGTTCCGTCGCCCCTGACGTAAAAGTTGTCCCCCAGTTTCTGGCCATCCTTCACTGAGAATCGCTCCTGTGCGAGGTCTCCGGAGGCGTAGTCTCTGATCAAAACGCGTCCTTCGCAACTGGGCCGCATGACGGATGAAATGTTCCGCAACGTTTGTTCAAACTTTTCGGGAGAAATAGCGCTCAGCGCGAAAACAGCAGTGCACACATCGACGCTTCCGCGTGGCACGTTGTCCACCAGCGGCTCACACGTGATGTCGCACACGAAGGGTACTATTCGGTTTTTGATATCCTCAGGTAGCGTATTTCGCCGTTCCTTGACCAACTCAATCGCCCTCTTCGAAAAGTCGCAGCAGTACACCTTGGCGTCCTTGTCCAACTCCAACAACGGAAACGCTGTGTTCCCCACGCCGCACCCGACTTCCAGGAAAACACGGGGTCGTGGTTCCGTTCCGTCGCTAACCGTAGGAAGCGTGTACCGAGACGCTGGGCCGTGTACGACTGATTCCTCGTCGTTCCCGTGGGTGACTTCCGTGGCTGGTTCCGATGAGTTTGAGGTGGACACAGGGTTGGGAACGCCAGGACTCTTCGACGCATCCTCATCAACATCGTCCTCGCCGCCACCGACGTCTGATGGAAAGATGTGCGGGAACTCGCGTTGGAAGTAATGCCGGTCCTTGAAGAACTTGTCCTGGTTGTTCTTGTAAAACACGTCCCAGTTCTTGCGAGCCTCCTTCTCGTACTTCTCCACCCAGAACTAGGGGGGGGGATGGGAGGGGAGGTGAGTATCGGAAAAGAGAAGTGCAGCGGAAGAACGGCACCGACGCGTGTTTCGTAAGATGCGAAGAAGATGCGAGTACGTCCGAACATGTAACGTAAAGTCAAACGTACCTGCGACGCCTGTTCCTTATCGCCGCCGTATATGCGGGTCACCGCGGACATGGCACGCGCGCCTTCCCGACGCGCGCGGGAGTGAGGGGTGTAGCTTGTGCATTGGTTGAGAACATGAAGTCTTCAACAAAGTAAAAAACAACTGACTTGCTTTGTAGACGTCGCTGACTGTCAAGACGGTTACAATGTCTATTACACCTTGCTACACTTCCTGCTAATTTTCCCCTCCAGCCACCCCCCCGGGAACACCATTTTTCGCACCCCCCCGATAGGCACCAGCTTCCGAAGCCACTCCGTTTTCCCCCATTCACTTCGCGCCGCGTTCAAAAGACACTCGCCCTTCTTTTCATTCACTCCGGCGCCGCTTAAACGTAAATCGTCGCACCGCCACGCTTCCTTGGACGCTAAGCGCCACAGCCGCCACCGCTCCGCCTCTACTACCTCCTTATCGTGTTTCCGGATCAAGGGCACTATTGAATCCGCACGTCGCAACCCCGCCGGGTGCCACTCGTCACCCACCATCGAGGGCTCGTGCCCGGGGTGCTCCACTGGCTGCGTGAGTTGATTGAACGCACCTTTTCGCAATCTGAAAAACCAAAAGTGGTCGGGAAGAGGAATCGATCGTCTCAGCCCTTTCGCTTTCGTCTCCGGATGGTCAAAGTAAAACCGCACCATTTGCTCGAAGTTTACGTTAGGGGGTAAAGAGGTGACCAAGCCACCGTGGCACATCTGCGTGTACAACTCATGGTAAATGCTCATAGCAGCCAACCCCCCGACCGCGAACCGATTGTTCTCGCCGACGCGGTTCTTTTTGCTTTCGTGCTGTCGCTTCTTTTTCGGAAATAGACTCGGGTATACAAATGGACCCCAGTGTTTCCACTTGTTGCCCGCGGTAGGGTCGTACCCGGTGCCCCACGAAGGGATGAACACAGTGCCTTGGATCCACTTGGCATCCTTGTCACTGTCACTTGCGTTATCTTGAGTTATTAAGTCATCATCAATAGTATCATCAAGTTTCTTTGACAGCTCGGCCAAATCAGGCAAGTCATTTACGTAAATATTATCCGGCCGCGGGTCGACGATCCATGCAAACTCCCCAGCTAGCTTGCCTCGTTCCGTCGCCTCCCACTGCCGTCTTAACCGGTCCACAACCCCCCGGTACCAGATCTGCGCAACGACTTCGTTCGTGTACTCGGAGTTCCGCGTGGTTTGGTCAGTCGCATCGCCGCCGTTGTGGAACCAGCGGGCTTTTTCCTGGAACTCCGCGATGCACTTTTTTGGAATGGGAGGGAGGAGCGGGTCATCGGTTGGATCTGGAAGGATGTCGATGTTCACGTTCGATTTTGCGTCATCACTTGGTACCGGCCTTGGGACTACCACGATTGCCCCTAACTCAACGTCCGGTATCGCCCCCAACAACAATTTGTAATCCCCCGCGTCCGCGTCCTCTTCGCCCGCCACGAACACCACCGGTGTGAATCCTTGGTCAATCAGCGGGGTGAATATGTGACTCCGGATGCTGCATAACGTGCGTCTCAACGTCCTCGCCTGGCCGGTGAAGTAAACTGCGACGGGGGGCTTCGTGCCTAGCCCTGAAGCGGTGCCGTCGCCGCCGCCGGTAATCGCGGCGAAGTTCGGAGAAGGGCTTGCCGTAGCACCCTCGGAGAACGCTTGGCCATTGTGCGTGCTGCTGGATCGGCCCATGCTGCTAGTCACCACGAGGAACACAGCCACCGCGCCGGCCAAAACGGACAGCCTGCGCGCACGACTGCCCGGCTTACGCGATGGCCCGGAGCCGCTCGCGCTCCGCGCGCCATGCATGGCGTCACCTGCCCCGGGGCGTGCCGGTGGCGCGGTGAGTTCTGTCCAGGAAGGATCGAGCTGATAAAATTGTCAGCCACAAGAAAATTTTACCTTCGAACCTAACAATCACCTTCGGGTGGGTGGAACCACACGACGACGCGCGTGTCTCTTGCGCGTTGCGTGGGTTGGTACGCCAGCCATGACCTCCTCACCAGACGTGGATTCCGGTGGGAATCGGTGGAGGGAAGTGGTGAGCGGGATGAAGTTCGTGGATCGTCTGAACAAACGCAAATCCTTCATAGCCGCGTTTGGCCAGAGGAGCCTTAGAGGCAAGGTCACGGTGGAAGCGAGTGAGCTTGCGGACGGAAAGCCGGTTGGTTCAAACGAAAACGGGATCGCCAAGGAACCGGATGTGGAGATCCGACGCAGGCTGGGGAACTTCGTGGTGTACTCGTCGCAGAGTAGGAACTACTTCCTCGAGGCGGTGGTTGCGTTCAACCCATCGCAGTTCGTTCGCACTTTGGCGTACGAGCTGTGTCCTCCTCCGCTTTCGTTTTTCGTCGTACTCTTCGTGGAGGTTTTTTTCTTTGGACACACGTTAGGCGAAGCGCGGTTCGCGGCGGGGTGTCGCCAGATGTGCCCGTTCTTTTCCTTCTCCAAAGGGATGGACAAAGCGTACCGGGTTATTCCCGGGGCGCGTCTTTTCGTGAACCTCGCGTTTTTCAACGAAACCTCCATGTGGCTCGCGTTTTTCGCCACGATGTACGTCGACGACGTTCGTACGTACATCGAACCAGGCGAGTTCGCGGTGGTGATGATTCTACACACGTGTCGTGCATTGGTCATAGCGAGCAAGTACTCGCTGCTTCCCGAGTCCTTCACATCCGACGACGGCGGGAAGATGTACACGGCGATGACGATCGAGGACTTTGGCCGGACGATCGTCGGCATCGCGTGGAATTCGCCGAAAGACGACGGGCACTCGGACTTTTTGAAGATGGAAATGGAGAGAGCGAGTTTAGAGGCTGATGTGGATCTCAGTGAGCTGGAAATCGACGTGGGGAGCGAAATCGCAGCGCGCGCGTTGCGCGCGAGGGCGAGCGGCTTAGGCGGACGCACTGTTGAAAAGGTGGAAAACAACCCAACCGTCGTGTCGGGGAAAGAACTCGTGTCGGCGATTATCGACACGCACGTCGGCGCGCCGTTACCCGGTATCCTCCTGCCCGTGATCATGTTCTTCGCCGTGTGCAACGCGCTTTTGATCCCCGCCGCCCGAGGCGCGGTCGGGATGCCCGTGTTTGGCGGCTCGGCGGCGAGCAAAGCCGTCGCCGCGCTGCACTTTTACCATTCGTTTATATACTTCTTCCTCAACTTGATTTTCACATCGAGCATGGCGTGGAACTTCCACAGGCAAGGCAACGCGATTCGGAGCATGAACAACATGATGTACTACCCCGGTGAGCCTGTTTCCAACTTCGCGCACCCGCCGCCGCCGATGAAACCGCCAAGGAAGAAGGGAAGCGTCGAGGTGCTGAGCGACGACGATCTCGACACTAAACACACAGAGTCGAAGGAAAGGCGATTGATTCGCGCGGCGGGCGAAAAAGGCGAATGCGTGCTTGTCGATTTGAAAGACCCTTCATCGTGTTTAACCTGGAGCTTGGTGCGGCGAGCGTTACGGAAAGTGGGGTCGCCGTGGAGCAGGCGGTTGAACCTGTTCTCTATCGTGTTTTTGATGTGCGCGTTTTTTTCCGCAACCGTGTTGCTGGTCCTCTTTTACGGCGGCGAGCGGCAAACACACCGGCTCGCCACGTCTGTGTCCCTGGCGTACCTCGCGTGTGTCATTTCAATCATGGTCTCGGTTACCGTGCTGGAAGGGTCTTTGGTGAACGACATGGTCCCGCGACTAATTTTGAGGTTGAAGCGGGAAACGCTGGCGATGGCGGCGGCGCTGGCGAGCGTACATGACGCGGCGGAGGAGAAGCAGTTAAGAGCGGCGCACAGGCTCGTGAAATCCGTAGAGGCTAACATTTTAGCGGAGGAAGATAGTAAAATAGGGAGCGAACCAATTGAGGTGTTTTATGAGATTCCAGCCACACCAGCGGCGGTCACGTTGGTGTTCTCGACGCTGCTTTCGATGTTACTGATCGCGGCGCAGCGGGCGTTTACGATGATTGAAAGTGAGGGGTGGTCGTACGGGGGGGAGGGAGGAACGTTCGCGCAGAGCGACGATTTGTAGCCGCGGATTTTGGAAGTACCAACATCAAGCGGCACGACGTGCAGCTACTGTAGTTGAAATATTTATTTATTAGGTAGAACGAGTGCGGTTGGATATCGTCCGCGCGGAGAATGAGCGTTGTGATTGCCAGTTTGGCTGACTTGGCCGTTTCTAAGAAAAATATCTTCAAACTCGCGCGTAATAAGTCGAGATTTTTTGCCCACGTGTAAAGTGAAACTCGCACATTGCCGTGCGCATCTCCGGTGCCACGCTCGCACCACTGGAGTGTCCGCATCTGTACGCCATGTCCTTCACTGCTACGTTCGTGGTGGTCGCACCGACCCAGGTCCGCGCGTCGTCCGCGTTCCGTCCGCGCGCTGTCCCCGCCTTGAGGTCGTCTGCATTTACAAAAAGCGTAAGCACTCGCAAAAGCGTCAAAACGAGCGCATCCTACCAAGGACCGGACCAAGAGATCACCCCCATGATGCTCACAACCGCGGCGCTTGGTGCGCTCGGGAGCGCGTGTTCGGTGGTGTTGCTGGCATCCACTGTGGAAGCGACGTCGGTAGTAGCCGCGACCGCTGCGGGTTTAGCAGAGGCTGAGGAAATCGCGATGACCATGGAGTACAGCAGCCGCGTCACATCTGGCACAAGGCTCGCCTCCGCGCCCGCGGTGGACATGGACACGCAGGACCATAAGACGGGCCAAGAACTGTTCGAGTGCGATATCCAAAGCCTGAGGTGTGTGACGTAGAGCGAGAAGAGCTAGAGACGAAGCGCAGGGATGCGCTAGGGGGACACACGACGCACTTTTTCTCGTTGTTGTTGCTTTTGTAAAAAATCTGTAGGAAAAAATCCGATTTCAATTCAATTCCATTCATCTCCCTTCTTCGGCGCCGGGTCCGCGTCCACGAGCACTGCGGCTGGATCAAGCCTGGAAAGCACCGTCCGCGCAACCCCAGGCGCACTCTCCAACTCCAGCTCGTGCGTGACGCAAAAGTTCTTCACCGTTTGCAAAACCTTCTCCGGGTCTGTGGTTCGAATCTCAATCGCGATTGAAAGCTGCCCGGCGGCGCCGACGGGAAACGAAACCAAAACGGGACCGGTTTGTTCGTCCAAGCGTTTTCGAGCCGCTAACACTAGCTGCCCTGCCGTGTCTCTCGGCACCCGCTCCGCGATGCACCACCGCTCCACCACTCTGGGAAGGTCACCGTGCTGGTCCCCGTCTTTTAGCGCTAAAACTACTTGTCTTCCATCCGGAGCGGTTACGGGTAACTGTAACACGATTGGTAACTTTTCGCGCTTCACCAGCGTTTTGTTCACGTCATCCACCAACCCTTCAATTTTCCACTCGGGTATTTCGTGAATGCCCGCGAACACGCGGCAAATGTCGTGTAAGTCGTCACCTTGTCTGAAGGTTAACACACCGTACGCGCCGGATGGTACGACTACAGGTACCGCGGCTACCAAGGCGGGTCTCGTTTGATTCCGTAAATGAGCAGACCGGCTCGGCGCGCCAGGTTGTAGCGCCGCGACCAATTGCGGAACGGCGCTTGCGTCCACGGCGTGTTTGCTCGCGAATTTCCGCGCCACAGTTTCGATATCGTCGCCTTCCTTGAGAACCGCGGTGGCGGTGTACTTGGAACCTGCGGGCTTCTCAGAGGTAGCGCCCTCTTCAGACTGCACAACCTCTACTTCCAACGTCGCAAGCGTGTTTGGGGAAAAGTACGACGCATACAGTTCCTTGGCGCGTATTTTTCGCGCCAGTAATTCCGCCTTTGCTTTTTTAACCTCATTCGCGCGTTCGTCGACTTGAAACTTTAACGTGTCGATTTCCCTCTCCCGCCTGGACAACACAAACATCGCGGACTTCAAAAGCCGCTTCTCGCGCAGACGAACCGCCACCGCGGCGCGCACCGCGCCTCCCTTCGTGCGAAGAAGAGAAGGCATTTTCAAATTTTGACCTTCACCTTCAAAGTCTTCGTCTCCCTCCTCTAGATCCTCCACGTCGTCCGGATCTTCCCCTTGAAGAATCTCCAGGTCCTCGGCTTCGGAGGTCCGGTACGAAAGCAACACGTTTGTCGCCGCGGTCGCCAAGCGGCGCAAAGCCGCGCGTTCGTTCGCCGCACTCAAAGGCACCGACGCGTCGAAGGCGTTTTCGTTCCGCCGTGTGTCGCTCGAGTCCCACATCGGCGCCACCGCGTCCGGGCCTTCCAGCGCCGCAACTTCGGTTTCGTTGGCGAGCAAAACGCGAGTGGCGCACATAAGCGCCTTGGAAGGCCCATCCGCACTTAATAAATACTCTTTGGAGTCACCACATGCGGCCATCAACCGCGATTTGCGAATCAAAAACAAATCCAAACTATCAAGGCCGCGTGGGGGGGGGACACCCCTTTGGAAAAAATCCCTGGCCGCCACCAGCGCCTCCGCGGCGGCGTTGCCGCCGTCGCTGCGAGGTTTAGAATCACCTAATTCAACCATACCGTCATGTTCTCCTGATGATGACGATTCGTCTTCCTCAGCACTGCAATCGACGTTCTCGCCGTCACTCTCGACACCCTTTCGCCTTTTTTTTCTCGCGTCAAGATTCTCATCGTCGTCGTCGACTGTAACGTACTCGCCGAGCGCGGCGGCTGCTTGCGTTTGCAACGCGTGCCTGGCTAGGTCCTTCCGCGCGTTTTCTAAAACCGGATCGTCCCCTCCTGGCTCGTCCGGGTCCGGGGTGGTGTACAAAATCGGTTTCTTAACCGTTTGGTTACCGTCGTTACCGAACGGCACGGCCGGGAGCCCCACGAACGCCGCCGCCGTCGCCGCCGCTTCTTGCGGCGTCTTCGCCTGGCCGGTCAACATCAGCTCCTCCTCCACAGTGAGCCCCCCTTCGCCATTCGGGGCCAAAGCGGCGAACCCGTCCCCCCGGCCGCTTCGCAGCGATTGCGAATTCACGTTCTTCATAGCTTCCAGTTCTTCGTCGCCGTCGCCGTACATCCCGAGCGAAACCGCCGCGCGCCACAAATCCGCGCCTCTAGGCGGCATGGCCATTTCCTTGCGCCACTGCCGCAGCAAAATGACTTTTTGACCCACCGAGGCGTGCGTTACTGACGCGCCTGGGAGCTTCAAACGCACGCCGTTCGCGTAATTCACACCTGGGGAGATGTGGTGCCACCGGCATAACGATTCCGCGTCTGTGACGCCATGCGGCTCTTTCGTAATCGCCATCTCAGTCCCGCGTTCAGCGGCGCCGCCGGACGTCACCACGATCGCGCTGTCCAGCTCCAGAGTAACACTCCCGCCCGCGTTTGGGTGGTGCGGCACTGAATCAAGAAACGGCACCAGCGCCGGGAACGCCACCCCCGTGGTTCGCTTCGTGACCCACACCGCCTTTTGGCGAACAATACCGAGCGCCCACCGGAAATCGTCCCGCGTGTGCGTCCCCGCGCCTGTCTCACCCGGCAGCCGCGAACACAGCGCCGCGGCTTTCAAACACAGATCGCTCTGAATATCGTTACTCACCTTGATCGCATCAGCGATGTACTCCGCGTGCACCTCCGCGGCGTACGTTCCGGCCATCGCCCGTAGCGTAGCTTTGCCGAGCGCCGGGTGCGTCAGCGTGCGTAAATACGGGCCCCACTTGCTCCCCACGCCCAAGTGTTCCTTGAGCCACTCGTGCAGCAGTAACACTGCGAGGGCTTGTTCCGGGTGCGATTGGTGATAACCTTTCAGCTGCTCACCCACGTTGAGGTGTGCAGACCGCAGGTTCCGTGAGGAGACGTGCGACAGCGTCAGGGACACGGGGACGCGCAAAAACGTTTGGCCGGTGTCGATTGTTGTGTTCGCCACGATGCCTCGCTTATCCCCCGGCTTGCCGTCCACCGTGTCCACAACGACGCCGTTCAACTGCCCGCCTTTCGATGTGAACCATTCAAACATCGCGGCGTACTTCTCATCGATCAGGGTTTCGTTACGTGCCTTTTCAGGGTCGTCCTTGACCCTCTTTTCCGCGAGTTCCGCGCCGACTAACCACGGAACTTCCAGCACGCTCATTTTTTCCGTCGAAAGGTCGACCCATTGATCCGCGGGAAGCAGCCCACCCGTTCCAGCCACCGCGCCGTGTAAAATCTCCTCGCCCACCTTCGCCGCGCGGCGAGCTCTGCGCGATTGTGCGGTGGCTGATGCGATTGCGTCGGTGTCTGTTGAGTCTGTTGAGTCGCTGTTATCGGACCCTAGACCTTTCGCGTCGTTACCGTCTTCATCATCTTCTTCGCTCACGAAAAGCCCACCAAGCACGTCGCCCGATCCCCACGCGTTGTTGACGTACGGTTTCAAGTCGTCATCCTCATCATCGTCGTCGTCGCTGCCATCCACCGCTTCGTCACCCTCCCCAGAGTCGGTACCGTTTCCCACGCCCATGCCTGATGCGGACAGCGACGCCGCACCTTTCGCGCCCGCCAGCGCGGGAGGCTCCACGGGCGGTGGTCCCCCGAGACGCAGCATCCCGCGGTCGGCACCCGCGCGCAACGCCCTGTTGTGCAGTTTGCCTCCCGGAAAGATCATCTTGCTCTGGGTGCTCTTGTTGTACCCCGGTTCAGACCGAATCTCACGCATCGCAACCTGCAGGAATTCCTCCACGAGCTTGGGGGACTCCATCAAGTACTCATCAATGCCGTCGAGGTCGATTTCCTCGGACCAAGGTTCGCCGCCCGCGGCGACGATACTCAAGCGGGTCGTGAATCCCACGCACATGGCGAGAAGAAACGCGGTAACTGGAAGTCCACGCATCGCGATGGAACTGCCGCGAGCGCGCGGGGCGACACCCATACTCGCCGCGCGTCTGCCAATTGAGAGACGGAGGGCGTGCTCAATCAATCAACAAACGCGTTTTTCGAGCTTGCGAAGCAACAACGAACTTTTTGGAAATCATGCAGTCGCAAATCACCGGTCAACATGGCTTTCAACTGCATTTCATTCCAGTTTCGGATACGACATTTTGTGAGCGGCTATACGGGTCAAAGTTTGATGCTTGACCGACTGGCCAATCGCATGTCTGAATCCGCTGCAAAATCTGAAAAAAATCACAGGATCTTCCTCCACGGTGGCATTGGTTGTCGACTTGTCTGACATCGGCACCGGACGGGACGGACCGCACTTCGCGTCGCGGAATCAGGCTTGCCCTTTGGCGACGAGGTGAACTTTGCCTTTGTGGGTACACGGCATTCCCAGCCCTGGGTACTGCTAACTCAGCCATCGTACACGCATTTCCGTTCGCGTGCGCTCTGTTCGTTTCGGAACGGTTGTCGGTGGAGGAATCCTGGATTGCTGACACATCATGTCGTGCCCGGCTGTCACCCGAGGCGTGATGGGCTCGGTTTCCGTGCCGCGCGTATCCACCGCATCTCGCGCGCGCACATCTTCATCCGGGGGTGCATCAACGCGGTTCACCGGTTCTGGAAGCACCGCCCGGAGTGGTGTGACCCGCCGACGCACATCTGTCAAACCGTCTCGTCCCCGCTCCGTGTCTGTAAACAGTTCGGTCGACGGTTCAAACACCACCACCACCGGTGAGCCCCGCTCCAGCGCGGAAGACACGGAGGAGGAGTACGACGTTATTGTTGTCGGCAGTGGGATCGGCGGTTTAAGCGCCGCATCCCTCCTATCCAAGTACGGGTACAAAGTGAAGGTGTTCGAGAGCCATTACTTAGCAGGCGGGTGCTGCCACATGTTCGACCACCGCGATAAGGACGGCGGGTTGTGGCAATTCGAAGTGGGCCCTTCGATCTGGGAGGGCTTGGACCGACCTACTGGAAACCCGCTACGCATGGTATTCGATGCCCTGGGTGAGACAATGCCTGTTGAGACCTACGACGGCATTTCCATGTGGACGGAGGAGGGCCATTGGCGGTTTCAGGTCGGCGATGACGAAGCGCCCGGCGGGTTTTGCGATTTGTTGAGGGAAAAGTCATCGGACCCGGAACTAGCGATCAAGGAATGGAAGGCGCTGAAGAACAGGTTAGAACCGCTTTACGATGCCCTGGATGCGTGTCCGTTAACGGCGTTGAGGCAAGACGCGGGCCTACTCGTATCAACCGTCATCGCGATTCCGTTCTACCTAACGCACCCGAAAGTGATGCTGGACATTCCGTACATTTTAGACAGTTTTCACAAATTAAGTAACCAGTACGTCACCGAGCCGTTTCTGAAACAGTGGATCGACATGTTGGCGTTCTTTAGTGGGTTTCCCGCGGAAGGGACCATGGGGGCTACTATGATTTATTCGATACCTGGGTTTCACAGACCAGGAGCGAGTCTGTGCGCCCCAGTGGGTGGCACGCAAGCCGTGGTCGACAAACTGGTAGGAAGTTTGGAAAAATTCGGAGGCTCGCTGGAGTTGAAAAAACACGTCGAGGAGATCATCGTGGAAAACGGCGAAGCCACGGGGGTTCGGTTGAAAGGGGGAAGGATCGCGAGAGCTACGAAGGCGGTCGTGTCAAACGCGACGGTGTGGGACACTATTCCATTGTTGCCGAACCGGGAAGAACTCACAAACCAAGGGCTTCCCCAAGCTGCGGACTGGGCGGATGACATGGCTGAAATTCCCGCGCTCGGGAGTATCATGCATTTATTTATTGGGATTGACGCGACGGGCTTGCCTGATTTGGATCCGAGTCACCTCGCGGTGCTTGATTGGTCCAGACCTCTCGGCGACCCCCAAAATGTGGTGACTATTTTCATCCCTACCGTCCTAGACCCCGCAGTCGCCCCGGAGGGCAAGCACATCATTCACGTGTACACCGCCGGCAGCGAACCTTTTGATTTGTGGGAGGGCAAGGACCGCAAGAGCAAGGAGTACGAGGAGTACAAACGCGAACGCGCGCAGATATTGTGGGACACGATCGAGCGGATCATTCCTGACGTCAAACAACGCGTGGAGGTGGAGATCTACGCGTCGCCGTTGACGCACCAGAGGTTCTTGAGGAGACACCGGGGGACGTACGGGCCGGCGTTAAAAGCGGGCGGGCGGTTGTTCGGAGCGCTGCCGCTTCCAGAAGTGCCGCAACCCGGAGTGTTGTCGCCAATTCCGAAGTTGGTCCGTTGCGGGGACAGTGTGTTCCCTGGAGTGGGTGTGCCTGCAGTGGCGGCGAGTGGAGCGATTGCAGCGTCTACGTTGGCGCCTCTGCCGAAACACCTAGGGCTGATGTGGGACGTGGCGCAGGCGCAGGCTGATTTCTGGAAGAAAAATCCAAAATGGATGAGCGATTACATGGACAACGGGCCGAACGCTCCGTTTCACCCGCGAGGACAACACCCCGCCGGGGGCGCCGAGCACATGAAACCTGAGGAGTATTATCAGGCTGTGAAAAGTAAAATGAAAACGTCCGCGTTCATCGGGAAAGGGGGGTTGAGGGATGTTGAAGAAGAGCCCGTGAGCAGGTAGAGTAACACGTGTATTATCAAGCAACAGTAATTTCAATGCGTTTCTGAAGAACTCCAAGCTGCTGATCCTATCTCTGATGAAGATCTTCGTTTTGGCTTTTTCGTGATTACTGTCGTCGGCTGCATCTATCTGCGCCACCACAACGCGTTGCGCTCGCCACGATGGCCGCCGCGACGATGTCCACTGTTCGCGCGACCGCCCCCGTGCCTAGCGTAGGGGGGAACCAAAGACGATCGGTGATCGCCAAGGTACGTACTGTGTCTTCGGGGCGTGTTTCATTTCTCGATCGATGGATATCTCGTTTCGCGTTTCCGTAGTCTCTCAACTGACAAGTGTACTCCCTCTCCTCATTACCCAGGCGGCCCCCGCGCGCCCCAACTTCCGTGTGAACCTTGGCAAGGGCACGGTGACGATCGGCGACGATACGGAGGAGGCGGCTAAGCGGGCGCTGGCGGCGGCGACTGGCGTGGATTTGACTGGAAGACCCGCGGCTGGGGTAAAGCCAAGAGACGTGAAACTCAAAGACAACGGTTCGGTTAAAATCGCGGCCATGACGGAAGAGGACTGTATAGACGCCACGAAGTTAATCATGGAGTTGTTTTTCAAAGGCAGACCTCAGGACTTCCTCGCGAAAGACCGGCTAAAGGCGGAACAGGCGGAACGGGTGTACGGGGGCTTGGCGAACGGGGTGAACGAAAGCAACGACAGACTTTTGCTCGCGGCGAAGGTTGGCGGTCGGCTGATTGGAGTGGCGGAGGTTTCGCTTCCGGGCGGGTCGAGGTATGAGACCCCTACCCCAAGCGCCCCGAACGATGAGCCGTACGTAGCCGACGTCGCTGTGGCGCCCAACCAGCGAAACAGGGGTATCGGTAAAGCGTTGCTCCGCGCGTGCGAAGCCGCCGTGGCGGCGCGCGGAGATGGCCAAATGTACCTGCACGCCAAGCAAGACAACGAAGCCGGCTTGGCGTTGTTCCAAAAAAGTGGGTACACAGAACTGGGAAGGAGCGAGGAAGCCTCCCCGCTGGCTCAGTTCGGAATAGGAGAAGTGGGACACGTGTTGCTCACCAAAGAGTTAAATGCGAGCGAGTATAACTAGTACTTGAAGTAAGATAGAGAGTAACGGTGATTAGTGTAACAACTTGTTGATTTTCGTCTTCTAATACACGACTCTTTAAATTTTCGCGTCCAGGTGGTAGATTGAGTTGTAGTGCACCTCCGCCCAGAACGAGATCCACAGCACCCTTTCCGAGCGCTTCACCTTGGGCTGAATCTCAATCACGAAGTTGTCTTTGTACGACGAAATGACGCACATCGCGACGCCGTACGTGTCGGCGGCGGCTTGCAGCGTGATGTGGTCGCCCCACGTCGTTTGACGCGACATGTCTCTGACGTACGATGCGTAGTCCTCGGGAACAAACACGCTGTAGCTTTCAGAATCGCGTCTGAGTTGGTCCACCACCGCCGATCGAATCTCCGCGTGTCGCTCTTGGTTGTTCCACAGCTGGTCCGCCAGCGCCCTGAATTGACAATTCCCGTCGCCCCGCACTTTCTTTTCCTTCAGCCCGTACAGACGTAAACGGTTTTCCAAGTTGCCGTGATCCTTCGTCGCGAAATCAGGCGCGGGGACGTTGGTCATGCGCTGGGGGGTGAAATCTCTACTCGCAGCTGAAGTGATGATCGCAGACGGCGTGACGTAAGTCGGTGGCAGAGGCGGCGGAGGCGGTTGACCCGATGCCATAGACGCCATGGGCGGCGCGCTCGGTCGGGACGGAGGCGGTCCGGGCGGCGGCGGCGGCCTTGTGGAGGTGTCTGCGCGAATGCCGGGAATCGCGGTCCAGGTGGCATCAACGAATGGATAATGACCGCCCGGCGGGGGAGGAGCAGCGCTACGTAGTGCTGATGGATGCACGTTCTGACCGACGGACCCTCCGGAAACTAAACTATGTCGACTCGTCGTCTCCGACAACGCCACAGATGCTGCGACGTACTCCGCCTTCGGCGTGTACCGAGGAAGTGTTGTGTGACTAATTGGTCTGTTGGAAGGAGACGCGCCTGAGGCATTGCGCTGCGCACTCGCTTGTTCCAGCTGTTTAGGCGTCGCGGAGAGCAAGTCCCAGTCGCCGTCCGTGAACATCTCCAGCGGGGATTGCGTTTTTACAGAGGAGTTTTTTGGTGCGTCGTCCGGTCGAGGCACAACCAACGGTTTCGTCTCCACCGGATGCTTCTTCAGCCAAGCCGCGGCTTCATCGTTAATTCGCGGTTTCAGCTGCTCCATCTCGTCCATGCACGCCAGCACTTCCAGCTCGTACGCCTTGCACGTCGCGGCTCTTTTTTTACTTTTCAAATCAGATCCATCTTTCGTCCAATCTTTGTGCCGCGCAATTGTTTCCACCACCAACGAACAGTACGCCATCAACACACGGAACAGCTCCGGCCAGTTCTGCTCTTCTCTGTATATGCTAGCTTGAAGACCCACGAAGTCCGCGGTTTTGAAATAAACCTCCAGGTCGATCAAGTGGTTCACGGGCTTTTGACGGGACTTGACCGCGGCTGATATTTCGGCAGTCGTCCTGGGGCGAGATCCATGGATTGGGTCTATCATAGTAAGCTGCTCTTAGGGCAACAAACCCTACCCTAAACCCTAAGCACTCGAAGTTCCAGATACACCTACGCGCGGAGCAGTAGTGGGTCGACGCTTCTACCACGCCGAACCCACGACACGCTCGTCGTGTCCCCGAGGAGTGGCGCGAATGCAATGTCAGCATTCGGTAAAATGTCGACTTTTGGCCAAATTAAAATTGATTTCATAAAAACACTCACTCCGCTTTGCTCAGCACGAACACGGCGTCGTCCAGTATGTACGCGCCGTGTTTCTGGTCACCTTCTGAGATGTACGGCACCCGGGCTAACCTGTCAACTATAAATCCGGAAGGCTTCAAAACGTTCTTCCAAATAGCGTTCACCCCCAGTTCCCACGGTCCGTTGGGATCCAGCCCGAGTTTTTCCTTCGGCGCCCGGTGGTTGTTTCCATCCTCCACGAACGGACGGAATGGAACCACCACGGCTATTACTAACTTGCCGTCTTTGTCTTTCAGAAGCTTCCGTAGCTGGCCCAGCAGGGTGAACGGCGTGTCGCACCGGTCCAGCACGTTGAGAAGGCATATAGTGTCGAATGAATCAGTGCCTTCGAATTCCACGCCAGCTTTTACAGATTCCTCGATGACAGTTTCCACGTCATAGCTCTCGACGACGACGTCGATGTTTTTCTGTCGCAGCCTTTTGACCATTGGGGAACTCGCTTCAGTAGCGACGATATTATCAAACTGCCCGCCTTCCTTGAACTTCATCGTGACCTCGCCCTCGCCGGCGCCGACGTCGAGCAATATGCGTTTAGTCGCCGATGACGAATCTTTTTTCGTTTCTTCGTTCCCCAACAAATCCCGCACTTGTTCCTCGCTCAACACGTGCATCTTCCCCCTGCCTAACATCGCGTTCGCATCCGTTAAACTCATGAACTTCCGAAGGAACGTACACGCGGCGGCCTGGGTCCAATTCACAAGGTACGGCCGGTTCGACGAGCGCATCAAAAACGCGTTCGTCGCCGCGTCGCGCGTCAGCGGTTTGAACTTTTCTTTTAGTTCTGGGACCAATTTACTCTCATCGCATTTGTAATCCATCTGGCCTGGCGTGAGCTTCGCGTTGCAGTGCGCGCATATCACGCTCAGTGACTCCACCGCGTCAGTGGAAGGGAAACCAGCCCAGACACGGACGCGTTCCATCGTGTTGCCTTGCTCGCGTCTGCGCTTGATTAACGGAGATGCCGATCGATCAAATCGATCTCCTTCCAAATCGCCGCCGACCGATGAAGTGACCCTCCTCGTTCGCCGGGGTTTATAAACCCTTAAGGGCGGGGGGGGCAAACGCGCGCGCAAACTCAACACAACTCGGGCCGTGTACGGGAATTGCGTCGTCAGCGCGCACCTTCCGAGACTCGGCGCGAGCATGGGTACCTGCGGAGTGTGGAGAGGGCCCGACGTCATCAACCTAATCAACATTCTAATTACTCGGTCGTAAATCCCCGGGACGTCCCGAAACGCTCGCGCCATTTTCTAGATGTGATCGAGGCGTCTGTCGCCCCACATCCGCGCGCGTGGACTTTGAACGCGCGACGCCAAACACACGAAAGGTCACGCCCCAAGTCTCTGATACCGTATCGAGCTCCTGGAAAACGCGCTCACTCTGTTGTGCTCAGTGTCGCGGCGGTGAACGCGCGCGCGAGGATTTCGCACCTGCGATTTTTTGTGCCAACTGTCCTTACGATGAGCGTCACCGTCGGTGCTTCACGACTCGCGACACCACAGCCTTTCTTTGCCACCGCGGCACGAAGGAAGGGTACGTGCAATACACACCGACACGAATGCCGTTGTTCTCGACGAAACCGCAACGGCGTGGTGTCACATGCACGTGTTGATTGTGCAGCGTGCGATGGATCCGATGGTGCCGAGGTGAAGGAAATAAAAAAATCTCCGCTCCGCGTTACGCTTGCCGCGACGGTCGCCGCGGCGACATTTATGTGCAGTACACCGGCGTTCGCGGATAATGCGATTGGCGCCGAGCTGGCTGTAGAGGCTTCAGCGCTTGAAATGACGTCAGAAACGATATATTCGGAACTAGAATCAGCGAACGAACAAAGCAGGGTCAAAGCTTCAAAATTACCTTCGGATCCCACCACACTTCCGAGCGTGAAAGGCTTAAACGTTTTGGACTACGGCTCTGTGTTCACGAAGAGCCCTGAGGATTTGAAAAAACTCAACAATTCAATTGAAGAAGTGGAAGCATCCACAGGCTGGAGGGTTCGCATCGTGACCGGCGACGGCCCCGGCGGGTTCGGCTCATCGATGCCCGAGCAGAACGACCTATACAAGTATTTCGGCACGAGAGACAGAAAATTGGTTGTGTTAACATGCGACGAGTTCAAAGGCAACGTCTTGGAGCTTTATAACGACTATAGCACTCTTTCGCCGTTAATGCCGAAATCTGTGGTTCAAGAGGTCCGAGGCCGGTACGGGAACAAGTATTTCGTGGACGAGGAGGGGCTGGAGGAGGCTGTTTTTCAAGCCGCGAACGTCGTTACCACGTGTTTGGGAAAACCCGACGGGTGCAAGTTTGTTCCTGGTCTGTCGCAACAACAAAGGGAGTTCTCTTTAGTCGCGGTTTTGACGGGGGGTTTTTTGTTCGGCGCCGCATCCAGAGGCATAACGCAGCAACGGGACACCTCCTCCCCCTGGATCGCCGTGTTCGGGTTCATCTGGGTCCCGTGGGTACTAGGGTTTGGGTTCTACCCGCTGTGGGTGCGGCAGCCGGAGGACTTGACGCCGCTGTATGAAAACGCCGCGATATTTTTGGCGTGCGTCCTTGCGACACGGGCGGGCAGTGGGGTTTTTGGGACGGACGACGAGGGGGACGCAGGCGGGCCCACGCTTGGGGGGTCGGAGTGAGTGTGGTGTGTGGTGGACGGCACCGTGTGTGTATGTAAGGGTTCAGGGTTCTTGCGCGTTGTTTGTAATAATATGTCTACATTCCTGAAACCTGCAGTCGATCCTAGTCAGCTCCTCATCCACCATCGTCAGTCGTGAGCGCGCGCTCCACCTCGATCCGCACGGTCGTCCGGTTCAGGCGTTGGTTCGTGCGCCTGTGCTGCGACCTGGTGCAATGAAATGGCGCACGTTTGCATCAAGGGCGCGTACCGTTTTCGGCGCGTATGCCGCCGCGGAGGGTTGTTCGTTCGGGGCGCATCAGTACCGCATCAGCGAGATGCATCACGCCCCGCGGCGTTCCATGGAGGAGGGTTTCGATTACGACGGGCATTTCTCGTGGTTCGCGCGTGAGATAACGCACGAACCAGACCCCAAACGGCTGTTCGAAGACGCGTTCAACGCCACCGCGATAGGAAACATACCACGCAGCAGCGCGTTACACATGTTACAGTTTTACCTCACCGCGCGTGAGCGGGATGCGTTTCCAGGAGAGAGTTACCCGCCGGAGGTCACGAGAACTGCAGAAACCCTACTACGGCGACTCGAAAAAACACACGGCTTACGTTTTCGAGTACATGACACCACAAGGTCGGAGTACGACGACACAAACGACGGAAAAACCGTACGCGCGCTTCGCAAAGCGCTCATTACTATCACGAACAAAGTGGACCAAAAAGGTTTTTCCAAAAAAGCTTTTTCGAAAGAAAACGATTCAGCCGTGCGGGATTTCCTGGTGGACGGCGCGGGGGGATCACAAGGGGGCGTGGAGACACACAAGGGCGTAGACACCCCCACAACGGCTGACTTCATACGCACCAACAAATTCGACATGAACCCGTATTACAAACCCATTGCGTTTCAACTTTTGATCGCGGCGTTCCGGTGGAGTGCGGAACACAGATTGAAACGCGCCGGGTTTGAGAAAAAAACCGACCCAGCGGTTGGCATCGTGGTCTGGGTGCGACCGCCAAGAGGGCTGAAGGAGGTCAAGGGTTCAGGGCATATGAACCATAAAGAGAATGGAAACCCTAAAGACCATGACCAAAAAATCCCTAGCATAAACCCTAAAGATAAAAACCCCAGGAACGTTGATAACAACCCTAACACGATCAGCGACCGTTACGACCCGGTTGTTTTTCTCCACGGCCTGGGCATCGGGATAGCGCCGTACGCCGAGTATGTGGCGGGTCTTCCGGACGACCGACCGGTGGTGGCGCCGGAGTGGCCGAACATCTCGTACAACTGGGATGATAGGAGCCACCGGTACCCATCGCCTTCTGAGTTGGCTAATTTTCTGGAAAGAGTTACTCGCAGAGCGGCGGAGGACGCCTTGGCTCGCGATTTGGGGGACGAAAACTTGGAGTTACCAATAAACTCAATCGTCGCCGCGACTCGCAACACCAAGTGCGACGTCATCGCGCACAGTTATGGAACGGTGTGTTTGACCTCGTTCCGAAGGCACTACCCGAACTCAGTCCGCCGTTGCGTGTACATCGACCCTGTGTGTTTCCTGCCCTCGTTCGGGAGCTACTTGCGGTACGGCTTTGACGACCACCTCACGACGTGGCGGGAGATGCGAGAGCACTTGAGTTTGCGAAGCAGCGACCCGAGCGAACCGATGTCCTTCATGAACCTAATCCTAGCCTCGTGGTTCGTCAAGGGCGACGCGAGCACGCAGCAGCTCATGAAACGTCTTCTGTTCCCGCACGAAGCCTGGGAAAGAGGCCCTTTAAAGGAAAACGATATGGTCGTGTTATCGGGACTGGACGAAATCGTCGGGTCCACCGCGATTGCCGAGCGGTTTACAAAAGCGTTTCCGAAGTGTTCTGTGATTCTTCAGCCGCAGTGGCAGCACGGGGGATTTTTACTGGAGCCCGACCCTGACATGATCAACGACCATATTGTCCGTCACGCCACTGGGGGTAAAAACAACGGAGACTGTTTGCCACGTGGGAAGCCGGGGCTGGTGAAACGCGCGTGGGCGAGGGGTTTCGCCAAAAAGAAAAAACGAAAAAGAAACGAATGAGAAGGTTTTCTTTTCAGCTCTTTGATTGATTAAAAGCCTCTCTACTACATCTATTGTTCTATATCCTCTGTTGCGTCTACTCATACCTACTACATGTACTTCAGCAGCGCGTTGAGAAATTTTGGATTGGTGCACATCTGGTCGCACACGTACTCTGATTGCCGCCACGCGCTGGCGTCCGCCGGTAAGTCGTCCAGCCAGTCGCTCTCCGCGTCGGAGACTACGCTTTCCGTTTTTCGACCCTTCTCGCCTCGTTCCATGGCTTTGTTGATGCTATTTTTTCGCTGTTTTGGGTCGTATATCAACGGCGTATTTTCAGCCCCCCCCTCCACATCACCCGCCTCTGATCCAAACTCGCTCCCGCTCTCCTTCATTTTCCGGTCCCGGATGTCGTGATAAAGGTTGATGCCCACGATGACAATTTCCAACGAATGACCAACTAACGGCGGGAACCACGTGGAGATGTCCTCGTGCATTATCGCCTTCTGCACCGTAGCCCCCACACCGCCTCCTATGCTCAACAGCAACCGCAAGTACGATAACGCCCCACTGCCACTGCCGGTCCAGGACGACCATACTTGCGGGAGGTACCGCGTGGCTTCCAGAATCGCATTCATCACGCCCAACAACATGGCGTAGCTCTCGAACCCCAAGCACCCCGGGCCGTTAACGACCATTCTCACGACCGGGGCGGCTAGAATCATGCACGGTACGAGGTGTGCCACGAGCCCTCTATTGGCGTGCGCCCGTCCGCTCGCTACGTACCCACAGTGTTCCACCTTTTTCTCCGAACAAAAGTGCGCGGCGAGCGGGTACAGGGGAAACCACAGCAGTGTATATACCAACGTGTAATAAAAGGTTAATAGGCTCGCTTGACAGCTGTCGAACGTAAATCCCTCTTCCTGTAACACGCAGCTTTTGATTTGCTCGAAGTGCAGGATGAAGATGTTCAAGGTTGCGGTGACATTGCTGACATTCATCAGCGCCAATGAGGATAAAGAAATGCCTTCTGAGTTCGCTAGTAGGATTAGCTTCAAGTACTGCGGCACCGCGCCCAGCACCACGCCCGCGATGAAGATGAACATAATGGCTTCCGCGCCGTGGGATGCTTCCTGTGATGAGTGGGGATGAGGGGGGGAGGGCGGGGTTAGGGGCGGGTGGAGAGAGGTGGAGGCGAAGATTTCGGAGACATTTATAGGAAGCGATTTTTCCACCGTCCGTAACACCCGATAGAAAAGAGGTTTGTCGTCCCCGGTCAAGGGGTCGGTCTAGGACGCCCATGCGGGTTTCAGCACACGTACCATCGGTTCTACGAAGCACACGCTGTCCTTTTCATAGGCGGTGTAGTGGTCCACGGACGACGGGACGTTGGGGAAGGGGTCCAGCTCCACGTTTGACGTGTTCACCATGGCCAGGACGTGCTCCAAAGATGTAGCGTTGTTCATCGCTGGGTGCCATGACGCACCCAGCGGCGACAGCTCCACCGTCCGCGTGTACACCATCCCACTCGCCGGTGCAGCCCCACGCTGCCACCAAGCGACCGCCGACCTCGCAGCGAAGTCGGCCTTCCGACGCCACGCGCACAGGATGCGCGTGGGCGACTGGTAGGGCGTTGACAAGTTGCCCTTGGGGAGCGCTTTTCGCTCGAGGACGACAACTTTTGGAGACTGAGATCGACTAGAAAATTCTCTTGAGTCATTAGACCGTCAATATGGGGACAAAAGCTCCGCTCGACAGAAAAAAAAGTAAAAA
>TARA_B110000977_G_scaffold88807_1_pt1 | contig 26119 bp, 23 predicted proteins | sample TARA_B110000977 | Tara Oceans TARA_B110000977 (sample SAMEA4397798) | marine metagenome | biome: Polar Biome; feature: [SRF] surface water layer (ENVO:00010504); material: water (ENVO:00002006), including particulate matter (ENVO:01000060) such as... | depth 5 m | reverse complement strand
TCAAGCACCCCACGTGTTAAATCATCAACCGACGTATTTGCAGATATACCAGTTATACTTCCTTGTATTTCAGCATCATTATGGGGCGTTCTTTCTCCAGAAAGATAAGGTAAAAACCTCACATTTCCAGGCCTAAAAAGTTTATCACCAATAGAAGAAGTTAATTCAGAAGGGCTTTTAAGTGTAATGCCCGCTAACCAATTAAGGCTATCCGTTGCTGAAAGCATAACACCCATTTGGTACCAACGTCCTGGAACAGCGTGACAAAATGTATGGACGGCAGTTTCAGGTGCTGGTTCATATCCATCTCTCGACGAGAGAATAACACCAGATGTACCAATCGATACAAAGCCCTGACCCTCCCCTAATGCGCCTATGCCACAAGCGGCCGCAGCGTTGTCACCTGCCCCACCTGCAATAGTAATTTTTCCTGAAAGCCCCCATTTCGACTTAATTTCTAATCGCAGTTCGCCCGCAGCTTCAGAACCCTCAACTAGTCTGGGCATCTGATCACGCCTCATATTACTTACATCCAAAAGGTAATCTGACCAATTACGTTTACCAACATCTAACCAAGATGTTCCTGCACTATCTGACATGTCAGCAACATAATCCCCAGTCAGATAAAAGTTCATATAAGCAGCAGGTAGCAAAACTTTAGCAATCTTATTAAATATTTCAGGTTCATTTTTACGAACCCATTCTAATTTTGGCGCTGTAAATCCCGGGAAAACAATATTGCCAGATAGAGAACGCACTTGGTCAGTAGCATCCAAGCGTTTTGCTTCGGCCTGAGAGCGAATGTCATTCCAAAGAATACAAGGTCTTAAAACTGAACCAGAAGAATCTAATAGAGTTGCACCATGCATATGGCCTGCAACTCCTATTCCTTTAAGGTTATTAAATTCATAGTAGGTGTTTTTAAGTTCACTGATCACACTTTCAAATGCAGTAATCCAATCTGCTGGATCTTGCTCAGACCATCCCAAATTTGGATGTGAAACATTATAATGGCGCTCACTGGAACCAATGGGTATGCCCTCAGCACTAACTAAAAGTGCACGCAAACCAGATGTTCCAAGATCAATACCCAAAAATGACATTTAATCTCCTTTCAATTTTTTTAATTGGTAATTCTAAAACTTTTTGAAGAATTAAATATCAAATTTATACGTATTATTTTAGATTTAAAGATTTTTGAACTGTATCATTCCATCCAAGATAAAAGTCGCCTTTATCAGATATTATTGGGCGAACCATGGCTTTAGGCTGAGCAGCTATCTGGGCATCTGCTTCAGAGTTTTTGAGCCAAACGTTTAGGCTACGATAATCATTAGATTTTCGGTCTACAAGTCGATCCCCAAATTCTGCAATAAGTTCAGCTAATTCAATTTCACTCAATGGTTCTGATCTTATATCGCGAAAGCTGACCTTTCTGCCATCTGCTTGCAAAGTTTTTAAAGCCCTCTGGCAAACTGCACATGTGTTTAATCCATAGATTACCATTTTATAATTTCCTTTTATGATTATTATATGACGCTAAAGCAATGGAATATTTGCCGTAAATTTAGGTATGGAGTACCCTTTCTGCACTGCTGGCCGCTTAGCAATGAGTAGGTACCATTTTAAGACATTTGGATAATCTTTTAAATTAATCTCTTGCCACTCAAATCGTGAAGCCCAAGGCCAACAAGCCATATCTGCAATTGAATACATTCCCCGATTATCACCTGCTATATAATCACGTTTCTCTAGATGTGTATTTAATACGCCGTAAAGTCGATGTGCTTCTTTTGTAAACCGATTTTCGCCATACTCGGATTTACCTTTGTTATATTTAACAAAGTGATGAACTTGCCCCAACATTGGTCCAAATCCGCCCATTTGCCACATTAGCCATTCAACCATGCGCCAGTATTCTGCTCCCTCGCACTGAAAACGTTTATATTTGTTAGCAAGGTATAACATAATTGCTCCAGATTCCATTATATGTATTCCACTATCTTGGTCTACAATTGCTGGTATGCGGTTGTTTGGAGATATTTTTATAAATGCAGGATCAAATTGTTCATCTTTAGATATATCAATTGCGTAAGAAGTGTAAGGTACTCCTAACTCTTCAAGTAATATTGATATTTTACGACCATTAGGAGTAGTCCATGTATATAAATCGATCATTCTGAATCCTAACTCGTACTAGACTAAACTAGCCACCATAACTTCTAATAATACAAAATATTAAACTTAATTATTTACTACTCAAAAACTATCAATTATTTGAGCAATAAATTTAGTAAAAGTTTCACTTCAATTGGTAATCAAACAGATATCATTTAATAGTTTTAATTAAAATATTTATTTCATTTAACATATGGAGAAATAGCAAAGCCGTTCTTTTTCCAACCGACAATTCCTTCATCAAGGTGTGTAACATTTGTAAAGCCAGCTTGATTAATAAGAGCATTTCCCAACATGTTTGTACGGCTTCCAGTACGGCAATAAAGTAAAACTGGAGTATCTCTATCATTAAACAGCGGCATAAACTTGGCTTGAAAGTCTTTGTGAAGTTGACCTTTTTTTGTAAATGCTGAAATAGTAACAGCACCTTTAATAATACCAGTTTCTATCCATTCTTCATTACGACGAATATCTATAATTATTGCACCATTTTTTTGAGCGTTTAAAAACTGTTTTGGTGTTGCATTTTTAAGCTTAGGAGGCCAGCTAACTGATAGCAATTCTACATCAAAAATAAGTGTAGCATTGGGTGGAATAATATCTCCAGCTCCTAACACCCCATACCCAAACTCTGGTGGAATAGTAAGTTGGCGGATTTCACCTATATTCATACCATCAACACCTAAATCCCAACCTTTAATCACTTCGCCCTGACCCAAAGTGAATACGAATGGCTGATCTCGCTCTACAGAACTATCAAATACTGTTCCATCAGATAATTTCCCTGTGTAATGAACTGAAACACGCATTCCAGACTTAGCAACCTCACCGTTACCTTGAATTATAGTTTCAACAAGAAACTCTTTCGCATTTGCAGTATTATTAATAATATTAAGTAGTCCAAAAAAAATGGTTGATATAATCAAAGCTTTTTTTAAGTTATATAAATTTAGCATTAAAATAATCCCATTATCAAAGTTTATTGGATTTATTATTATATCCTAGAATAAAAATTAGCCTATCATAGAATAAAGGTCGTTAATGAGAAAATGATCTCGAAAAATCATGAAATAATAAGTTTAGACAATAATTTAGTTAAACGGAAAGTAGGTTACCCTACTTTCCGTAATTTTTTTAGTTTAATGCAACATCTGTAATTTCAGACGTCCAAGCACCTTCTGGAGCTTTGGTAATTACTGGATCAGAACCACCATTCAGTAAAGATTGAACAGTCCGTTCATAGTCACTAGCATCTAACGCACCATTTGATCCTGCAGTTAGCTTTGCTATTTCTGACATCATACGACGTTGATGCTTCTCAGTTTGTGCACCAGAGGCATCGTTATCCAAAACTATATCTGCTGCTTCATTTACATTACCTTCAGCATATTTCCAGCCCTTCATAGACGCACGTACAAAACGAACCATTTTTTCTTTAAACGCATCGTCCTTTAAATTTTCTCCCAGTACGTACATTCCATCTTCTAAGGTAGATACACCTTCGTCTTCATATTTGAAAACAATCAAGTCATCTTCTGTTAAGCCAGCATCAATTACCTGCCAATATTCATTATAAGACATTGTTGAAACACAGGCTGCTTGACCTTGTAAAATCGGATCAACGTTAAAGCCTTGCTTTAGAACAGTTACTCCGCCTGCTGATCCATCAGTTTTCAAACCTAATTTACTCATCCAACTAAGAAACGGATATTCATTACCATAAAACCAAACACCTAATGTTTTATCTGCAAAATCAGCAGGTGATGAGATTCCCGCATCTTTTCGGCAAGTTAGCATCATACCAGATGACTTAAAGGGTTGAGCAATATTTACTAAATCAAGACCTTTTTCCCGCGATGCTAATGCAGATGGCAGCCAATCTAGAACTACATCAGCACCACCACCAGCAATAACTTGTGCGGGAGCAATATCTGGACCACCTGGTTTGATAGTTACATTTAATCCTTCTTCTTTATAGAATCCTTTATCCAATGCTACATAGTAACCAGCAAATTGTGCTTGTGTTACCCACTTAAGTTGAAGCGTTACATCATCATCTGCACATGCAATTGACGCACTTAATATTAATGCACCTGCTAGCGCACCTTTAATCATATTCTTCATAGTATATCTCCTTGTTATTATTACTTTAACTCCTTTGTGATGGATGCCAGAAGGTTATACCCTTCTCGATTAGGGCCATCATCCCATAAAATGTCGACCCTGCAAGGGCCGCCACAGTTATTTCCGCCCAAACCATATCAAGCGACAAACGCCCAACTTCAGTCGAAATACGAAATCCCATCCCTCGTGTTGGCGATCCAAAAAATTCAGAAACAATCGCACCAATTAGGGCCAACGTTGTACAAATTTTTAATCCATTAAAAATGAATGGCATTGCAGCAGGTAAGCTAAGTTTGAAAAGACTTTGCCAATAGCTGGCACCGTAGGTTTGCATAAGATCGTTTTGAATAGTGTCTTTAGCACTAAGGCCAGCAACAGTATTTATTAGCATAGGAAAAAACACCATTACCACTACAACTGCAGACTTTGAATGCCAATCAAAACCAAACCACATAACCAAAATAGGTGCCATACCAATGATAGGTAAAGCTGCCACAAAATTACCAACAGGCAAAAGACCACGTTTTAAGAAACTTGATTTATCGACAGCAATCGCGGTTAAAAATGCTGCCGAACAGCCGATTACATATCCAGATAACGCACCCTTTACAAAGGTTTGAACAAAATCGACCCATAGGATTGGAATACTTGTTGAAAAACGTATAGCAATTGCTGATGGAGTAGGAAGCAAAATTGGGCTAATATTTAAACCTCTAACAAATCCTTCCCAAAGCACTAATAGTGAGATGCCAAATAAAGCAGGGACTATTAAATTTATTATACGGTTACGCCCAGCATTAGCCAGGCGGACATTTAAAATCCACATAGTAATCCAGAAAAACAAGGCAAACACTATCCAAGTCATAATTGAATTCCCATCCTACGTAATGTGTACTTTTCAATAGTACCTATAATTGCCACTAAACTGGCTGCAAGAATTGCTGCACAAATTAAAGCACTCCATATCTGGATAGTTTGACCATAGTAGCTGCCCGCTAACAACCGCGCACCCAATCCAGCAACAGCACCAGTTGGCAGTTCACCAACAATTGCACCAACCAATGATGCCGCAATGCCTATTTTAAGTGAAGCAAACAAATAAGGCATGGAACTGGGCAGTCGTAACTTCCAAAATGATGAGTTTTTAGAAGCACTCCATGTACGCATTTGATCTATTTGCATTTGATCTGGCGAACGCAAGCCTTTGACCATACCAACCACTACAGGAAAAAACGATAAATACATTGATATGATAGCTTTTGGTAACAACCCTGAAATGCCTACTGCGTTAAGGACCACTATTATCATAGGTGCAACAGCAAGAATTGGAATAGTTTGGCTCGTAATTACCCACGGCATCACAGACATATCCATCGCGCGACTATAGACAATACCAATTGCTAATAAAATACCGAAGGTCGTTCCAAAAGCAAAACCAAGCAACGTGGCGGAAAGTGTAATCCAACCATGCCAGATTAGCGATCGTTTTGAAGTTACCTTTTTTAATACCGTTGTTTTATAAATTTCTTTAATAACTTGATGGGGCGCAGGCAACAAAGGTTTATCTTGGATCATAGTATCTGATACCATCTGTGAAAATGAGATTGTAGTGTCCGCTCGTTTAGCTTTGTCATAGGCCCATGCTGAATTAAGCCAAACTGTAGCTACATACCAAATTGCAATTATTACTAAGAGAACTGTCACAACTGGTCCCACTTTATGCCAGAAAAAACGAAGTTTATTCATCAGCATGACCTGTACGCAACCCATCACGAACTTCGGCAGCAATATCTAAAAATTCTTGGCTTTCACGGATATCTAAGGATCGGTCACGCGGCAAAGTACTTTCAATTATATTCGCTATTCGACCTGGACGGGGGGACATAACTACAATCTTAGTTGATAAAAATACTGCTTCAGGGATTGAATGTGTTACGAACCCAATTGTTTTCTGGGTACGGGCCCAAAGTTTTAACAATTGTTCATTTAAATGATCACGAACAATTTCATCTAAGGCACCAAATGGTTCGTCCATTAATAAAATATCAGCATCAAATGCAAGTGCACGAGCGATACTAGCACGCTGTTGCATTCCTCCAGATAACTGCCAAGGAAATTTCTTATCAAATCCAGACAGTTCTACGAGTTCCAAAACATGAGCGACACGTTCTTCTCGTTGTTCTTTACTATAACCCATAATTTCAAGTGGTAACTTGATATTACCACCAATTGTGCGCCACGGATATAGACCAGCCGCTTGAAAAACATAACCATAAGCACGCTGCATACGTGCCTCTGATGCGCTCATTCCATTAACTTGAATCGTTCCATTAGTGGGTGTCTCTAATTCAGCGATAACACGTAAAAACGTTGTTTTTCCACAACCAGATGGACCAATAAATGATACAAATTCTCCTTTTTTAATATCAAGATTAATATCTTGAAGCGCGTGCACAGGTCCATCATTTGTTTGATATGTTAGCGAAAGCTTATTCGCCGAAATAACAGGATTATTCATTTAGATACCTGCCGGAATATTCAATGGATCACGAATAATTTGTCGCGGAGAATTTAAAGATTTCCATTTACTCAACGCTATTTGAGCTGATTGAAATGCAGGTCTAGGTATGAATCTGCCACGCCCAGGTTGCGGTTGACTATTTTGCCCCCACGCCCAAATAACATCGCCCCTGCTCAGGGTAAAACGTGATTGTGCTTTAACTTCAAAACCCTCAAAAACATTGTAATCAAGAACTGAATGGTGATTGCTTGGACTAATCGTTTTTGTGATTTTAGGATCCCAGACAACAATATCTGCATCAGCTCCTTCCACAATAGCACCTTTTTTAGGATAAATATTAAGAATTTTAGCAATATTAGTCGAAGTAGCTGCAACAAACTCTTCAGGTGTTAAGCGACCAGTTTCAACACCTTCTGTCCATAACACAGCAAGCCTCTCCTCTAAGCCATTTGATCCATTAGGAATAATTCTAAAATCATCTCGCCCAGCGCGTTTTTGTTCTGTATTGAATGCAGCGTGGTCAGTAGCAACAACTTGCAAAGAACCTGATTGCAAACCAGCCCATAAACTATTCTGGTGGCTTTTTGATCTAAATGGCGGACTCATAACACGTCTCGCAGCATGGTCCCAATCTTTATTGAAATATTCAGATTCATCCAACGTCAGAAACTGAATTAATGGTTCACCATAAACCCGCATTCCTTTTTGGCGCGCTCGCCTAATTGCTTCGTGCGATTGTTCACACGAGACATGAACAATATATAAAGGCACACCTGCTGTATCCGCAATCGTTATAGCACGGTTAGCTGCTTCGCCTTCCAATTCTGGCGGCCGGGAATAAGCATGACCTTCAGGCCCAGTGATGCCTTGGTCAAAATACTTTTGTTGAAGTTCGGCTACCAAATCGCCATTTTCTGCATGGACCATTGGTAAGGCACCCAGTTCACCACATCGTTTAAAACTTGCAAACATCTCGTCATCTTCAATCATTAATGCACCTTTATAGGCCATAAAATGTTTGAAGCTGTTTACGCCCATATCTACTGCGTCTTTCATTTCATTGAAGACGTTTTCATTCCAACCAGTAATGGCCATATGATAGCCTATATCAGAACAAATTTGGGGCGCAGATTTTCGATGCCATTCATTTATAGCATTTTTGATACTACCATCAGCTCCAGGTAAACAGAAATCAACAACCATTGTTGTACCGCCACAGGCTGCAGCCCATGTACCGGATTCAAAAGTTTCTGCAGCTGTAGTACCCATGAAAGGCATTTCTAAATGTGTATGCGGATCAATACCTCCAGGAATAACATACGCACCTTCGGCATCTATATATTCGTCTCCTATAAGGTTTTGACCAATTTGCTTAATTACCTCACCTTCGATTAGTACATCAGCTTTATAACTACGATCTGCGGTACATACAGTGCCACCCTTAATCACTTTGGTCATTATGTCGTTTCCCCTCGAACATACAAAATTTATTTATTTGTATTAAATTATGTTATAATCTCCGCAGTTTCAATAACTGCTTGCATCAATACATCTGCTCCAGCTGTGGCCCATTCTTTTGAAATTTCTTCTGCTTCATTATGACTAAGTCCACCTACACAAGGACACATAACCATCGCTGTTGGAGCCACACCATTAATCCAACATGCATCATGACCTGCGCCTGATATAATATTCATATGACTGTAACCTAATCGTTCAGCTGCGTTTCGAACGGCAGTTACACATTTTTCATCAAATGTAACAGGATCAAACCCACCAGTTTTTTCGAATGATACCGTTAACCCCATATCATTACATATTTGCTTAGCGCCCTCCTCCAAACGTTGCTCCATATCGTTAATAACAGTTAACTCAGGAGAGCGAAGATCTACAGTAAAGACAACTTTTCCTGGAATAACGTTTCTCGAATTAGGGTAGACATCAATATGGCCTGCTGCGCCAACAGCATATGGCGCATGAGATAAAGCTATTTCATCTACTAATTCCAATACCCGAGCCATAGCTAGTCCAGCGTTTTTACGCATGGGCATTGGCGTAGAGCCTGTGTGGCTATCTTTACCTACAATAGTAATTTCGGTCCAAGACAACCCTTGACCATGGGTCACAACGCCTATTTCTTTACTTTCAGCTTCAAGAATTGGCCCTTGTTCAATATGCAATTCAAAAAATGCATGCATTTTACGCATTCCTACTTCTTCTTCACCACGCCAACCTATGCGACTCAGCTCATCACCAAATTTTTTGCCATCGGAATCTTCACGTTCATAAGCCCAATCTTGAGTATGAACCCCTCCAAAAACTCCTGAAGCAAGCATCGGAGGTGCAAAGCGCGTCCCCTCCTCGTTAGTCCAATTTGTAACAACAATAGCATGCTTTGTTTTGATATTTAAATCATTCAAAGTTCGTAATATTTCCAAACCACCTAATACACCTAAAATTCCATCATATTTACCACCAGTTGGTTGCGTATCTAAATGTGACCCAACATATACTGGCAAAGCATCAGGATCAGTACCACCCCACGTAGCAAACATATTTCCCATTTGATCAAGTCCCATAGAACATCCAGCTATTTCACACCATTTTTGGAATAAAGTGCGGCCTTCACTATCTTCATCTGTAAGCGTTTGGCGATTGTTTCCACCTGCAATACCAGGGCCTATTTTGGCCATTTCCATAAGACTATCCCAAAGTCTGTCACCATTAATACGTAAATTTGAATTTAATTTAGACATCTTACCTCCCCCTTGGAGTGTTCTTGACTGATATTTTTTTGACTGTATGGTCAACTATTGTACATATCTGACCATACGGTCAAGTTTTTTTTGGGGAAGAAAAATAATAATGGTAAGCAATACGGTTTCATTTCACAAATTCGCAAAACGATCTCAAAATCAAAAAATTATTTTGGCTGCTGCTGAAAAAGTGTTTGCCGAAGCTGGCTATGCAGGCGCAACCACACAGCTAATTGCAGATGTAGCAAATTTACCAAAAGCAAACATACATTATTACTTTAAAACTAAAGAGGATCTTTATCGTCAAGTAGTTTATAATATTTTTGACATATGGATGGAAGCTGCCTCTGCTTTTGATACAGAACTTGGTCCACGCGAAGCACTAAGTCGATACATTGATAAAAAAATGGACCTAGCGCGCACTCATCCATATGGCTCAAAAGTGTGGGCAACTGAAATTATTCACGGTGCGCCGATAATACAAGATTATCTAGAAGGGCAATTACTTGAATGGTCACAAGATCGCAGCAAACACATTCAAAGATGGATTGAAAACGGTGAAATGGATTCAATAGATTCTGCTCATTTGTTATATATGATTTGGTCAACCACACAGCACTATGCAGATTTTGGCCATCAGATTGAAACTTTAAATGCAGGTAAGCCATATAGTGATGCACAGTGGCAGATTGCTAAATTATCGGTTAAAACAATTATATTAAAAGGAATTGGCCTTACTCCAAGTTAAACTAAAGCTAGGTAAAATATTAAATGGCTAGATCACAAACTACAAAAAAACTAACGCGGATACAGCGTCAAAGAACAGATATAATTTTAGAAGCTGCATTGGATGTATTTTCAGACTTTGGCTTTCGTGGGTCTACTATTGATATGATAGCCAAGCGAGCAAAACTATCTAAACCAAATATTTTATATTACTTTGACAACAAAGAAGCCATTCACGTTACAGTTCTCGCAAAACTGTTAGAAACTTGGTTAGCTCCTCTGCATGCTATCAACGAAGACAATGATCCTATAGACGAAATTTGTAAATATATTGAGCAAAAACTTAACATGGCTCGTGATTTTCCACGTGAAAGCAAACTTTTTGCTAATGAAATTCTGCAGGGTGCTCCACATGTATTGCCTGAATTACAAGGCGCACTAAAAGACTTGGTGGCTCAAAAAGTAAAGATTATAGAAGCATGGTCGAAAGATGGAAAAATTGCACAAGTTGATCCACACCATTTATTCTTTTCAATTTGGGCAACTACACAACATTACGCGGACTTCGACATTCAAGTTCGGTCTGTATTAGATGATAATACTAAAGATCCCTTTGACACAGCAGGCCCTTTTTTAAAGACAATGTTCAGCACAATGTTAACTCCTTGAAACTTTATCTTTAGTTTGCCCCTTAAGAAGAATAACTAAAGCGACAATTGTAAAAAAAATACCTGCAAAGTCTGAAGATGAAGGTCCTTCTATTCCTAGTAATAGATGCCAAACGATTACCCAGCTCGGCGTTAAGTATGTATGAGCCATTACTTTTACAGATGGCAGTCTAAGCGCAGCATATTGGATTAGTAAAAATGTGGCTGCACTTGCAAAAATTGCCAAATATAAAATAATAAATACATCAAGAGTTCTAATGACTGCAAAGTTAGTATTAATTATTTCATTAAATGCAAAAGGTAGCGAAATAAGTAATGCCCCTATAGTTATTGCAAATGTAAAAATAATAGGTGGTTCATCATTATTAAATTTCCGAACCAGTGGCACATATAGAGCGTAAAATGACATCCCAACAAAGAAAAGTATTTCGCCTCGGCCAACTTGAAATTCTAAAAACCGACTTAAATCTCCTTTAAATATAACCCAAAGCGCACCTATAGATCCAATAAATAAAGCAATTAAAATTCTTAAAGTAATTTTCTGTCGTAAAATTAGATAACCAAATAAACCACTAATAAATGGTGCCATGGTAAACTCTACAGACAAAGATATAGCCGATGCCGTTTTCAAAGCTTCAAACATCAAAACAAAATATAAGACCAAGCAAGAGCCTAAAATAATATATCGTAATGGTGTTTTAAAAGACAATCTACTTAAAGGTTGAGTTACTATAATTACTCCACCTAGAATAAGAGCAGTAATTGCAAACCTAATTACAGTTACAACGATGGGCGATAAGCTGTTTATAATTAAACTGCCTAGTGCAAATGATCCGGCAATAAGTGCTGAAAAGCACAACATAGCAAGATGACCCTTAAGCTCTTGGGTCATCTAAAAATTTTATTCTGCAGCAAAAACACTTGGATTATTAGGATGTGTTGTCCAATCTCCATGTTCTTTTTCCACAACTTTATTCGTACGAGCGTCAATCATGCCTGGCTTTTGTTGAACCATAGTAATGCAATTTTCTACAGGACAGACCTCTACACATAAATTACATGCAACACATTCTGAATCGATAACACTAAATTCACGATCCTTAGTCATCGCGATAGCTTGATGAGAGGTATCTTCACATGCCGCATAACAGCGCCCACAATTGATGCAATCATCTTGGTTGATATATGCTTTGGATACATAGTTTAGGTTCAAGTATTGCCAATCAGTCACATTTGGAACTGCTCTTCCAACAAAATCATCAATTGATGTATGTCCCTTTTCATCCATCCATTGAGATAAACCACTGATCATTTCTTCAACAATTTTAAAACCATAGGTCATTGCGGCAGTACAAACCTGTACATTTCCACATCCCAAAACCATATATTCAGCTGCATCACGCCAATTGGTGATGCCCCCAATCCCTGAAATTGGCAGACCAGAAGTCTCTGGATCACGGGCAATTTCTGCAACCATGTTCATTGCGATTGGTTTAACTGCAGGACCACAATATCCCCCATGGGTTCCTTTACCATCAATTGTTGGATTTGGTGCCATAACATCCAGATCAACTGAAATAATTGAATTTATCGTATTAATTAATGAAACAGCATCCGCACCACCCGCTTGCGCAGCAGCAGCAGGCTGACGAACATCTGTAATATTAGGCGTCAATTTTACTATAACTGGCTTTGAGTAATATTGTTTGCACCAACGTGTAACCATTTCTATATATTCAGGGACCTGACCAACAGCAGCACCCATGCCCCGCTCAGCCATACCATGTGGACAACCAAAGTTTAATTCAATTCCATCTGCGCCCGTATCTTCAACAAGAGGCAAAATAGCCTTCCATGCCTCTTCCTCACAAGGTACCATAAGAGAAACAATAATTGCTCTATCAGGGTAATCTATTTTGACACGTTTAATTTCATCAAGATTTTTATATAAATCACGATCTGTAATAAGTTCAATGTTGTTTAAACCTAAAACGCGACGATCAGCACCATGCACAACTCCATAGCGGGGGCCATTTACGTTAACGACAGGTGGACCTTCTGACCCGAGGGTTTTCCAAACAACACCACCCCATCCAGCTTCAAATGCACGCCGAACATTATATTCTTTATCCGTTGGTGGTGCTGACGCCAACCAGAACGGATTGGGTGATTTTATGCCAACAAAATTACTTGTAAGATCTGCCATAGTATTAACCTTTTTTCCTATTCTAGCTCAAAAGCATTGTGTTAATGTTAATTGCTGCATCGCGACCTTCAGCTACGGCAGTAACGGTGAGATCATCACCTCCCGTAGCACAATCACCACCAGCCCAAACGTTTGGTACACTTGTACGCCCATTTTCATCAATTTGAATTTTTCCACCTGATAAAACTAACGTTTCAGATGCACCATTTAAATTTTGTCCAATAGCCTTAAATACTTGATCAGCATTTATATTAAACTTTTCACCAGTTTGTTCTAATTTGCCACTTATTGTTTCCGTATATCCAAACTCAACATCTAGGCCAGAGCCGTTTGCCAATACTTTTAGTGGTTGTGCGTTATAAATTATACGAACACCTTTGGATGTTGCCAGTTCTTGCTCATAAACTGACGCACTCATATTTTCTTTTCCACGGCGATAAACTAAAGATACATTCTGCGCGCCCAAAAGTTTAGACTGTACCGCAGCATCAACAGCAGTCATCCCACCCCCGATAACTACAATATTACGTCCCACTTGAACTTCAGATAAATCTTCTGTTTGGCGTAGATCTGATATAAAGGTGACCGCATCCTCTACGTTGTCGATATTTTCACCTTCACAACCTAATGCATTAACACCAGATAAGCCCATGCCAATGAAGACCGCATCGTAATCAGACTGCACTTGGCTTAGACTAATATTCTCTCCTATTGCCATACCATACTCAACTTTAATACCACCAATAGATAGAAGCCAATCAAGTTCTTTTTGAGCAAAATCATTTATTGACTTATAAGTAGCAATTCCAAATTCATTTAAACCACCACCTTTTGTGCGTGCTTCAAAAATTGTCACGTCATGGCCATAAGTCGCCAGCTTGTGTGCACAAGCCAATCCAGCTGGGCCGGAGCCTATTACAGCTATTTTTTTATCTGTATTATCAGCACGTACAAATGGATGAATATTTTGTGACATTAGTCGATCTGTTGCGAACCTTTGTAACCGACCAATTTCGACAGGTTTACCTTCAGAAACCTCACGAACGCAAACTTCTTCACATAATGTTTCTGTTGGGCAAACACGCGCGCACATACCACCTAAAATATTTTGAGAAAAAATAGTCTTCGCTGAAGCTTCAGCCGTTCCTGTCGATATTTGGCGAATAAATAATGGTATATCAATGGATGTAGGGCATGCAGTCATACAAGGCGCATCATGACAAAAATAACAACGATCTGAAGCAACTAATGCTTCATGCTTTGAAAACGGTGCATGTAGATCATCAAAATTTTCCACTAATGCGTCACTTTTAAGACGTCCAGAAACGATACCTGCCGTTGACGTTGAATGATTCATTTTTGTCCCCCAAAATTATCACAACTAGTGAAAGCATACATATATCTAAAAATTTATCAAATGGTAAATTTTATTAAATTAAAATTATTTTTAAATCCAATCCAAAAATCTCTTTTAATAATAGCATTAAAAAAAATTATAAAATTACAGTAAATTTAGCACCACCTAAATAAGATGTTTCAATATCAATCGTACCCCCATGAGCTTCAGCAATCTCACGGCACATAAACAGACCCAGACCTGAGCTATTTTTAACTACAGTACGACCAATACGCGATGAGAAAAATCTATCAAAAATAAGATCTCTCATTTCAGCTTTTACCCCAGGCCCACTATCTTCAACAACTAATATCACAGGCCTGCCCCATCTCTTCCGTAGAGACACACGTATTGAACCTACAGGCTTAGTAAAACTAATTGCGTTTTCGATAAGATTAATTAAAATTTGAGCTATTCTATCTGGCAATCCATTAAAATAAATATTTTTTTGTAAATCTACCTCCAAGGTAATCTGCGATTTTCGCAATTCATCAATATAATGATTAGTAATATCATCGATTACATTACTTATATTAAATTTTTCTCGTTTTTTTGCTACAATTTCATGATCAACTATTGCTGCTTCCGAAATGTCAGATACAAGCTTATTCATTCTAATTGCTTGATTTTTAATTTTTAAAAGTGCTGTTGTTTTCTGATCACCTTCAGCTTCTAAGTTATTTTCAACATGAGCTATTATAGAAGCTATAGGATTCTTTAACTCATGTGAGACGTCTGCTGCGAATTGTTCTTTATCTTGGAAAAGTCTTGTAATTTGTCCTGTTAATTCCACAAGATTATTATGTAAAAACCCAATTTCATCTTTTCGAGATGCAAACTTTGAAACAGACAAATTAGCCATTTGTTCTGCCAAATCATCTGGTGTTAATTTTTGATTTAAACGTTTTGATAGTCTTCTAAGTGGGAATGCTATGGAAAATGCAAGTATAATCCCTAACACTAAAGTAATTATACTTATACCAATCAAAAACTGAACTCTGAGCGCATTCCTACTAAAATATGCATCTCTTAAGTCATAATCCTCCCAAACTTCAACAAGTGCTACAGTTTTACGGTTAATCTTAATTGGAGCTAATACTCTAATATCATATGTATTTTTTCCAGTTTTAATTACATGATATTGTGGATTAAATTTTGACCTTTTGACAACTATTGGATCTGTTAATACCTGCGCATCAGTTAGAATTCTATAATAAGAAAACAATGTACCAATAATATCCCAAGCGTACCAATTCGTTTTCTTACCCTGATCTCCAATAGCATCTAATGGTGAAACTGATATGGGCGATCTAAGAATAGGACGTGTCCCATTATAATAAACATAGCCATCCCCGAGTTTTGTCTGCCCTTCGAAGCGGTAAACCTTGACTTTATGAATCGGTAAAAGTTGAGCATCATTAAATGTGTCAAACATTGATAACATTATTTGAAAGTCATCTATCTCATTATTTTTAAATAATGGTTTTGCAATTTTACCCATGAAGGATGCCAAAGATACCATCCTTTTTTTTGTATTTGAAATATCGTTTTTAACAAAGTCATCTGAGCTAAAAAAGAAAAGCCACAGGGCTATGAGAAACATTAACAAAAGGCCAAATATTTTTGTTAATATACTATGCAATAGTTTAGGCCTTTAGTTTATAGCCCAAACCATGGACGGTCAAAATAATATTACACAACTTATCAATATTTTCAAATTTTCGACGTATATTTCGAATGTGACTATCAATTGTTCTATCACTTACATAAATATTATCTTGGTAAGCTGCATCCATAAGTTGCTCACGTTTTTTAACAGCACCTGGTCTTTGGGCTAAGCTAATTAAAAGCATACATTCAGTAACAGTAAGATTAACAATTTCATTGTTCCAAGTTACAAGATGGCGGTCTATGTCAATCGAGAGTTCATTAAACACTATAGGTTTGTGAATAGCTATCATTTCTGGAGTATGGCGCTTTAAAACTGATTTAATTCTAAATAGTAGCAAATGCTTACTAAATGGTTTTGTAACAAAATCATCTGCACCTAAAGTAAATCCAATAATTTGATCTTGCTCATCTGACTTTGACGAAAGAAAAATAACAGGAAGGTTTTGATGAATATTACGTGCTTGGGTGAGCAATTCATATCCATTCATTTCAGGCATTTTAATATCAAAAACCGCAATATCAACATTTTTTTTACTTATAAAATCGAGTGCTGTTTTAGGATTAGAAAATGCTGAAACGCGATAGCCCTCACCAGAAAGCATTTCCTCAAGTGGATCCAGTATTTCTTTTTCATCATCAACAATTATAATATGTGTCATTAAAAATATCCCTTAAGACTAGCCTTCACATATAACTTTTAGTGGAACAAGGATATTTGAAGAGCCTGCACAAAATATTCACATATATTCATATCGTTTGCAAATTTCCCTAGTTATTACTGCATCTTCATCAATTATTAATACAAAACAGGTTAGAAGTACCTGAAGAGCGCCCCCTCGTGGCTCCCCTAACAGTGTTACCTCCTGGCACTGTTAGGGTCACATAAAAGGATAAACAAATGACTGGAATAAATTATCTTATACCAATTGCGATTTACACTATTATTTTTATATTATCAGTATTTCTAATCAAATGAACACTTTCATAAAAAAACTAATAGTATGTTCATTTTTGAAATACCAAAATTTTTTAAAGATTAATTTTAACGACAGTGGTTACTGGCCTTGGGGAAATAGCTTTATAATTATTACTCTAAAACAAAGAAAACCACTTAATCAGCCTATTAAAAAACATACTGTAAATATAAAAAAGAAAACTCTCTTATTTAATAAGATTTACGATAATGCAATTTGATGGGACAACTTTTTATAATCGTTGTAATAGGTGTTCTTTGGGCTTCTATTTTAGCTGCTTTTATTTTTGAAATCATAATACCTAGTAGATCAGAACAGCTAACACATAAACAAAGCCAATTGATAAAAGAAAATTCTCCAGAAATATAATTATTTATATGCTATTGTTCTCAAAGATCACATTAGAAAACATATTATGACATTAGAACAAGTAGCTACTTTTATCGGTTGGATGCTTTTAATAAACATCCTACTTCTAATTGTTGGTTTCCTAAAGATTACAATATTCAAAAAAGCTATAAAAAAAGTTTTGGATAATTTAATGGGTAATTACTCCAATAAGTTTTATGCAGAAATACCTAAAGCATTGATTTATTATGAAATATTAATTGTTATATTTAATCTAGTGCCATATCTAGCTTTGCAAATAATGATATCTTGCTACTAGAATAATATCTTGCCATTAAAATAGCTTATAATTTTTGTTAATTTATATAAAAATCATAATATTTTTTAATATTCAGGGCAATTAGTATTATTAATTTATTGACAACAACCAAAAGTTAAATTTACAAAATAAAATTTTTATAATTCCATTTTATATAAGAAATATAACCAGTATTATATAAGTAATAATTGACATAAGCCGTATAATCGCATCTTTTAACCTTTTAGGGAGAAAATAAATGAAACGTCGTAATTTTTTAACAGGTGCAGCAATTGCTGGTGCCAGTACATCTTTGGCAGCTCCATCTGTAGCACAAAGTAAAATTGAAATGGCTATTGTTGCCACATGGCCCCGAGACTTTCCAGGATTGGGCCTACCAGCTCAGCGTTTAGCTGCGCGTATTCAAGAGCTAACAGAAGGTGAAATTCAAGTAACTTATTTTGCTGCTGGTGAAAAAGTTGGTGCATTTGATTCTTTTGATGAAGTTGCTTCTGGCAATTCTCAAGCGTACATAGGAGCTGATTACTATTGGAAAGGTAAACACCCAGGCTGGGCACCGTTTACAGCTATTCCATTTGGCTTAACAGCTGGTGAAATGGACGCATGGACAAAATATGCTGGCGGTCAAGAACTTTGGGATGAGTTAGCTGGCAGCTTTGGCTTGAAAAACTTTGCCATGGGTAATACCGGCGTCCAAATGGGTGGCTGGTTTAATAAAGAGATTAACTCAGCAGAAGACCTACAAGGTTTGAAAATGCGGATCCCAGGTTTGGGTGGTGACGTCTTAGCTAAATTGGGTGGCTCACCAATCTCAGTACCTGGAGGCCAAATCTATGAAAATCTTGTTTCTGGCGCAATTGATGCTACAGAGTGGGTTGGACCATACAATGACTACTTTATGAAATTTTATGAAGCAGCAAAATACTACTATTATCCTGGCATGCATGAACCCGGCTCACAGTTAGCGTTAGGCATGAATGCATCTTGGTGGAGCAGCCTGTCTTCTACGCATCAAGCAATAATTGAGGCAGCATGCAACGAAGAAAATGCTCGTACACTAGCAGAAACAAATGCTAACAATGGTGAGTTTTTAAACAAATTGGTCAATGACCATGGCGTTCAGTTACGTGAGTTCAATGATGATATCTATGACAGCTTCGGAGAAGCTGCAGCAGAAGTCATCGAAGAAGCCCGTGACCATTCAGAATTGTCTGCACGTATTTATGATAGCACTTTAAAAGCGCGTGAAGAAATTGGAGCATGGACTGCATTATCTGATACAGCTTACGTAAACAAACGTAACAACGTATTGAACCGTTAATTTAGGTTATATTATTGGCTAAGGCAGAAGACTGCCTTAGCCTATTTTTATGTCAAAGGAATAACAATGGCTTCGACAACAGTCCAAAGTGAAAATGGTTTGTTTTCAAATCCGTTGTTCATAAGATCACTTGGTTGGTCAAACTTATGGGTTATGTTCGCATATCTATTTAATAATTTTGCTACCTTTTGGGCAGGCTTGCCAGGAGCATCTCTTCAAAATGGCTTCATTGGTGTGCTGCAAATTATGTTATACCCATCAGCAGTCTTTTTTGCAGTTATACTTACATTTAAAAGCCCTGAAATAACATTACGTCAAGACAGCAATCGTATTTCCAATATGAACGCATTCGTAATACGTGCAGCTTTTTGGATAGTTGTATTATTAGGCTGTGTTGACAGTATTATTGCCTTTCTTCGAGTAGAAGATATGTTGAATGGTATTATAGGTGAAACCATGGGTAAAAACCTTGGAAGATCACAGTTTCGTGGACCATATGTACACTTTCCATTAATGATAATTGGAGTTTTATTAGCAACCAGAACAAAAACCCTAGGTTTTCATTGGTTAGCACTACTTATTCTTGTTGGCGAATTGTTAATCGTAATCTTTCGCTTTATTTTTTCTTATGAACAAGCATTCATGTCTGACCTCGTTCGCTTCTGGTATGGAGCACTATTTTTATTTGCTTCTGCCCATACTTTATTAGAAGAAGGCCATGTCCGAGTTGATATCGTCTATGCAGGTCTTAAAGAAAAATCTAAAGGGCGGGTTAATGCAATTGGAACTATTTCTTTAGGAATAACGTTATGCTGGATGATTATTTTAACTGGAATGGCACAGAAGACATCCATCATTAATAGTCCAATCTTAAACTTTGAAACTACACAATCAGGATTTGGTTTATATTTAAAATATATGATGGCAGGCTTTTTGGGTATCTTTGCGGTATCAATGATGATTCAATTTGTAAGCTACCTTATGGCTGCTGTGGCGGATTACCGTGGCGAAGGTGGTAAGTACGTATCGACTGGCTCAGGAGCTCATTAATGGAACTATTTTTTCTCTTTCTCCTTATTGTTTTAATGGCTACTGCACTAGGCTTTGGATATCCCGTTGCATTTGCTTTGCCAGGTGCATCAATTATTACCTTAGTTTTAGCTGGTGTTACAGGATATTTATTAACTGGTGACCAAGGTGCTTTCTTTAGTCAGGGAACCGCATGGACGTGGTTAAGTTCTGGAAATGCTAACCTACGTGGAACCTATTGGGAACCAGAACGAGATACGTTAATTGCAATTCCATTGTTTATTTTTATGGGTATTATGTTGCAACGTTCAAAAATTGCAGAAGATTTATTATTAACAATGGCCAACCTATTTGGACCTGTCCGAGGTGGATTAGGCATTTCTGTTGTATTCGTTGGTGCCTTGTTAGCAGCTACAACGGGCATCGTGGGAGCAACAGTTGTGGCAATGGGATTAATTTCTCTGCCAGCGATGTTACGCAATAACTATTCACAATCTTTAGCAACTGGGACAATTGCTGCATCAGGAACGCTTGGGCAAATAATACCTCCATCTATTGTTCTGATTATTTTAGCAGACCAGTTAGCCTCTGCTGCTGACCAAGGCTCTAGCATTCGTAAAGCTTTGCATAAACAAACTACTGGCGAAATTTCAATGCCATCTGCATTCGATGTCACATCAACATCAGCAGGTGAGATGTTTCTTGGAGCTTTTATTCCTGGAATAGTTTTAGTTGGCTTATATATGTTGTACATTCTGGTTTTTGCCTTTTTAAAACCTTCTGCCGCACCAGCGGTTCCATACACAGGTAAATACAATCGTGCATTTGCTAGAAAAGTATTTTTATCACTTGTTCCACCACTTTTATTGATATTTCTTGTACTGGGTTCAATTATGTCAGGTATTGCTACTGTAAATCAAGCAGGGGCAATTGGTGCAGCTGGAGCTTTAGTTATGTCAGGCTATCGATTAACTGAAGGACAAAAAAATAGCTATTACCCTGCAATTTTGGCATTGGTTAGTCTATTTGCCATTGGCTTTATTTTAGCAAACTTTGATACAAATATCAAAGGAATGGATACTGCTCGTGACCAACTAGGTGTCACCTTAGCTGTAATTTCTACGATTGGTTTAGTTATAAGTTTAATTTGGAGTGGTTATCGCGCATTCAAAATTGAAAACACATTAAATGGTGTGATGATGGAAACTGCGAAAACAACCTCTTTGGTGTTTATCATCCTCTTAGGAGCCGCAATCTTAACAGCTGCGTTTAGAGCCTTTGGCGGCGAACACTTAGTCAAAGAATTTTTAGACGGTTTAGCGGGCGGATTTTGGTCAAAATTCATTATTGTCATGGCGGTAATTTTTGTTCTAGGATTTTTCTTGGACTTTATTGAAATTGCGGTTGTTGTTGTACCAATTGTTGCACCCATCTTGTTAGCTGATCCAGGTGCAAACGTTACCGCAGTTTGGTTAGGTGTGATGATAGGCTTAAATATTCAAACTTCTTTTCTAACACCACCATTTGGCTTTGCACTATTCTATTTACGAGGCATCGCTCCCGCAGCAGTTAAAACAATAAACATGTATAAAGGGGTTATTCCATTTATTGGTTTGCAAATATTTGCAATGGTAATTGTGGCAACCTCACCAAGTTTAGTTAATTACCTACCTAATCGTGTAGCTTTGCTATCAGAAAACTCACCACCCCCACGTAATCCACAACTTGCTTATTGTGTTGATCAGTATGTTTCAAATGAGATTAAAATTAGCGGTGATATTATTGTCTCTGGCGTAGAAGCAGCTCGTTCAATTGACTTATCAATACTTCCCAATAAAATTGCTAAAAATACAGCGAAAAGCTTTGATAAAGTAAGCATGGCTATAGAACAATTGCGTAATGCTGAAATTATAAGCGTAAAACTAGAAGAAGCATCTGAATTATTTCGTCCTATTCATAAATCAGTCCGCTCAATTGAGCGAAATATTCGCCGCCATGACGCTGAGATCAAAAATTTAAATGCAGATATCAAAGACCTGGAAGAAGGCTTGTCTCCAAGTTACTATAAAGAAAAAATTACTGAATTAGAAAAAGAAAAAAAGTTATTAATAAAATCCATTCCCTTAGAGTGGCCTGATAAACTTGCTAATTTTCGCGCCCTTCAGGCAACAGAAAAGTCAGCTTATCAACAGTATACAAAGTATGCACAATCGGCATATCAGCCAATTGCAGAGATTAATCTTATTTTAGAAGCAACTACCGATTTTAATATGCTACGAGATGATTTAATGTCTAGCAAAGCTGAGGTGACAAATAATGAACCTGCAGACATGGTAGATCCTTTAAATGAACTTGGAAAACGCTTTAGTAAAGTCGCAGGGGCGAATGATATTAAATCAGCAATCTCCAAAGCACGCCGTGCTCTTAAATCACGAACACCAAATAAAGAAAAAGCTCAAAAAGAATTAGATAAAGCAATTTCAGCCTATCAAAAACAAGAAGAATGGCGAACAAGAGGGGAAACTTATATATTACCAAAGTTATCAAAGTATGAGAGCACTATGCGAAAAACTATTGGAATACGTGATCAAGCAAAGCTAACTAAAAAACAGGCATTATTTGTAGCTAAATGCCAATCTGGATACCGGGATGTATCTTTAAACTTTTAATAAAAGATAATGTAAAAAATAGTTAATAAGACTAATGGGTTTTATTTAATATTAAAAACATAATTTGGTATAGTGTTTGTATGCCAAATATTTTCTATTAAATTTTTCGTAAAGGCAAAGTAGTTTTTCATTAAAACAGACCACAGTAAAAAATATGAAATTTCTCAAATGTACGGTTTGCTATTTCGCAAAGCCTCCTTTGTTGTTATGCAACTTTTGAAACTTATTTGTTAAACTCTTTCAAAAGCCTAAAAAATTTTCAATATATAAAGGCATAATGTGACACCACTTATACTCACCTCGCTATCTGATCTCCATAATCTATCAGTGGACACTATTATAGATGTGAGAACTCCTGCAGAGTATGCAGAGGACCATATACCTGATGCTGTAAATTTACCCGTACTTAGCAATGATCAACGAAAAGAAGTTGGTACTATATATAAACAAGTTAATCCATTTAATGCACGCAAAATTGGTGGAGCATTAGTAGCTAATAACACAGCCACTCATCTTCAGGGCCCTCTTGCTGAAAAGGGTGGTGGGTGGCAGCCACTGATCTATTGCTGGCGTGGCGGCCAGCGTTCTGGTGCATTCGCTACAATACTCGATCAAGTTGGCTGGCGAGTACACCTGCTTAAAGGTGGTTACCAAAGCTATAGGCGAGAAATAGTAAAAACACTTTACGAAACACCAATAGCACACAAATTAATTTTAATCGGTGGTGGAACAGGAACCGCAAAAACCGCACTACTGCATCAACTTTCGGCAAAAGGTGCTCAAATCCTTGATATTGAAGGATTAGCCGCCCACCGAGGCTCTCTGTTTGGAAAGATTGATAAGCCTCAACCCTCGCAAAAAATGTTTGAAACTAACCTCACTGCAAAATTAGCTACGCTTGACCCTAATATAACTACTTTTGTTGAAGCCGAGAGTAGTAAGGTTGGGGAACGTTCAATTCCACCATCACTGTGGGCTCTTATGGCCAATGCCTCACGGATACAGATTAACGCACCAATTGAAGCGCGCAGCAACTTTCTATGCAGAGCATACGAAGATATTACTCATGATAAAGAGGAATTAAAAAAGCTCATAGATAAACTTCGTCCCTATCATGCAGCTGAACAAATAGATCAATGGCATGCACAAGCAAAAATAAATGATTGGCAAACACTGGCAACAGGCCTTATCTCATTCCACTATGATCCACGATATGCTAAATCTGCTAATACAAAAGATGACGCGGTTCACTATGTCGAACTATCAAATCTTAAAGACAGCACACTAGCCAATACAGCTGAAGCATTGCACGCAAAGTTTAGCTAAGACGTATCTGCCCAGTGCCTCTTGTCAACTTACCAATAATATAACCAGAACACCCTTTTACAGCTAACGCTTCGATTATGGCTTCACTTTGTCCTTCAGGTACCGCGGCCAGCAATCCACCTGCAGTTTGCGGATCATGAAGTAATGCATCTTCGATACCTTTTACTGGCGCATCTGCACGGTTAGCAGGCATTAATGTTGATGATACACCTGCATCAGATAAAGCCCGTGCACCACTGAAAGTAGGAATGGAGTCTTTCCAAAGCTCCGCGTCCAAGCCAGACGCAATGCAAATTTCTTGTACATGTCCCGCCAGTCCAAATCCGGTCACATCAGTCATCGCATGAGCAGTTTTTGTCAAAACTATTGCTTCGCGATTCTGAATTTGTCCCATAATTGCAAGAGCAGCAGCAACATCGCAACCTTTAGCTTGGCCCAGCATATCTGCTGCTAAAATAACACCTGATCCAATAGGACGGGTCAGAATTAACAAGTCACCAGCTTTTGCACCTGCAACAGTTAAAGGCATGGATTGCTTAGTTCCAGTCACAGTAAAACCAATTGTTAACTCAGCACCCATAGTTGTATGGCCACCTACAAGTTGTGCACCAGATGCGGTTAAAACCTCAGTTGCAACCTGCGTAATTTCTAATATCGTTCGTGCCTGTAACTTTTCAGACATTTGAGGAACAATAATTGACGCTAACCCTACTTGGGGTTGTGCGCCCATAGCCCAAATATCCCCTAAAGAATGCACAACAGCTATTCGAGTCATAAGTCCTGGATCATGGATCAAACTACGTAAATGATCAGTACTAATAACCTGAAATCCACCACCAGAATGGCGCAGCACTGCCGCGTCATCACCTATACCTGTCACAACATTATCACTCGAATTCTTAACACTCTTTAAAGCACCTGATAAAACACCTCGGCCAACCTTTGATCCACACCCTCCACATAGTGGGTTAGCTTCCAACATCTCTGCAACTCCAATAGCAATTTCACCTGATATTTTAGGCGATAGCATTTTTGGCAAATCAACTAATCGATTCATAAATCTACGATCAATATGGTTCTTCCAACGCCACATAAACGATCCCGTTAAGGTAAGCCCAAATTTCTCAGCTACAGCTGATTTATCCCCTAATGAAATAAGCTTTAGAAAATTCTTTTGTGGGCGCCATTTTTTACGTATTCCACCATTCAGCGCAGCGCGTATATTGCGATGCAATATTGGTGCTGCTCGCACGGCGAACACACCAGCTTTTGGAAGCATAACATTCACCATTACGGCGCAATCGCCAACAGCAAAAAGTGCATTATCACCAATCACACCTAGATCAGAATTTATCTTAATAAATCCATTTTGCTGTGGCAAATTAGTTTGAGAAATCCACTTATGTGCTTTACCGCCCGCAGCTCCAACACAAAACGAAGCAGCAACTGGATCTTGCCCATCTAATAGCACCTGATCAACACAAACCTTTAAAACCCTAGTATTAGTTTTTATCACTACTCCAAGAGCATCCATGGCCATTAGCATCTTTTGACGAACTTTGCCCCCAACACCAGAAATCTGCAACCCAACTTCAATAACAGTAACCTGTGGAGAGACACCAACTGCATGAAGAGCAAAAGCCATAGCCATAGCCAATTCACAACCAGCAATACCACCACCGATGACAGCGACATTGGGAGTAACTTTCCCTTGTTTTACATTCTCAACGAAATTATTCCATTGCTTTGCATATATACCTAAGGGTTTAGCACCAGTTCCATATTCATCAAAACCCGGTAAATCTATTTTTGCAGTAATACCTACATCAAAAGATGCAACATCATAAGAAACTGGATTTCGTTCGGCTAACATCACTTTATTTTGTA
>TARA_B110000977_G_scaffold31795_1_pt1 | contig 26127 bp, 18 predicted proteins | sample TARA_B110000977 | Tara Oceans TARA_B110000977 (sample SAMEA4397798) | marine metagenome | biome: Polar Biome; feature: [SRF] surface water layer (ENVO:00010504); material: water (ENVO:00002006), including particulate matter (ENVO:01000060) such as... | depth 5 m | reverse complement strand
GAGAGAGGCTTAGTTTTCGTATTGTCGTGTTGATTTGATATTGCCAAAAACCAAAAAAATTTGCCAAAATCCGTCCATAACTCAATAATAACTCAAGAAATCCTTCCGACTGCATCGATTTCACTTTTTCGCTTTTTCGCGAAGAGGTTATCCATCATCAATGACCCATTGGACCTTCAGAGTCACCCGCGCGGGTCGGTGCGTGATCACGAGACTTCTCGGCACCGCTTCGAAGGACGTTCCGTAGGTTGACTCGCAGACTGCTTCAAGGCTAAAATGTTCACTCAAATGCACGCGACCGTCACGTCTCCATCCAATCTTTCGGGAGTTAGGGTTGTCGCGCAGAGGAATGGGACGAGTGGCAAGACCAAGGCCGTGCGACCCATGCGCGTCAAGCCATCCACTCGTGACACCAAGGTACAAGCGCAAGCCCAAGCCAACGCCGGCCCCGCCGTCGCTCCCGCGCACCTACGGACCACCATGACTCCCGTCCCACCTGAAGTCTTGACCGATGGAGGAATGAGCTTAGCAGACAACCCAGGCATGGCTTTGGGGTTTGGAGATTTGACCGAGCACGACTTCCTGCGAGTAAACACCGACGTTCCTAACTTGAAAGTGTTACACATAGACCCTCCCGTCGTGACGATCGATGGGTTTCTAACCGATGAGCAGTGTGATGCTCTTATTAAAAGTGCGGTTGAATCTGGGTTGATGAAAACTTCGGAAGTCGGCGGCGCCGATAACGTCAACATCCGAACGAGTAAAACGTGCACGTTGGATTCCGAGTTATTAACTGGTCATCCCACGAAGCAAGCTATACTAGAAGCCACTGAAAAGGTGTTACCTCAATTGCAGGGACTCAATAAATTAAAAACGGCTTTCAAACGCCCAACCAGCCAGTCACCTTTCAGTTACGAACTTCCGCAAGTCGCGCACTATATGGGCGGGGAGTATTTTAAGACTCACGAGGACGCGTTTCCGGAGAATATTTCACAGAAAAAGGGTTACCAGAGACGTGTGACCGTATTAGTGTATCTTAACGATGTTAAAACTGGAGGCGCCACGAGATTCGAAAAGCTCGACCTGGATGTCCAGCCCGTGAAGGGTAAGGCGCTTATATTCTTTCCGGGGACGGACGCGAGCATGCCGGATCAACGCACGCTTCACACTGCGTGCGAAGCGATCGACGAGAAGTGGATTTCGCAGCTCTGGGTGTGCGGGTTCGCGGGGAAGCACGCGCCCGCGGGGAAGCCGCCTGGGCCTGGAGACCGGGCGGCTCGGAGGGCGCAGGAGAAGGAAATGAAGAAAGCGGCGAAGAAAGCTAGGGGACCTAAGGGGGGAGGGAGGAAGGCGTGATATTCGCAGTGCTGTTTTATTTGTCATGTATTTTTTGTCTCTCTTGTGCGTGTCTCTACAAATGTTCGTTTACCTTCCTTAGATGCCATCCAACACCTTTCTGAGTTCGCGTATTTTAATTTCATCGTAGTCTGCGTCATTGATAAGACCGCGGTTACGCATACTGTGTGCTTGTGCCAGAATCGTTTCCAGCGACGAGACGCCGGCGGGCGCGTGCAGGGAGGCGAAAGCGGTTTCTGGGAACGCCGTTGCGGGTGAATCTTGATCAGGCGAATCGTCACATGTCGCATCTTGTGCCGAATCTACATTGGTTAACTGCGGTGGCACCAAAACGTGAATCTTTCGTTTCGACCGGGATCGCGTAACAGGCGGCTTCGCTTTAGCGACTGGGGTAATCGTCCTTTTTCGTGGCGCACGCGAGAACTAAGCTGCATAACCCGCTCCAGGACGCTTCCGGAAAGTAAAGGGACTCGAACACGATGTGACGCCGGAATTTCTGTGGCCCCATGACGGCGCGCATGCGTCGTACCAAAAGGTCGTGCGCAGCGGCGGCACCAATTCTTTTCGTGAACAGGACACCGAACGACTTCTCGACGAGTTGTTCCGTCACCTTCGCGACGCCGAAGAACAGGCCATCAAAATCAGGGTCATTTCTCACGCCTTTGGTCCCATGTTCGTGCTCAAGGCTTTCCTATGGTATCCTCTTGACTTTTGCTCGTTCGTACGCCGCGGTGACGTCTTTTGGAATAAACAAGTCTTTGTCGCAAACGTACGGAAGTAACTCTTCGTAAACGAGCTCACTGTTTCCAACCTCGTCGTGCTGCACGTCGTAAGTCGTTCCCCAGGTGTCTCTGGGTCGCCATTGCAAAACCTTGCTTTTGACGCGCGTGGCGTGCGTATCGTTGTGCTCATCACCCGCGTATAAAATTTCCACCGAGGCTCCGACGAGAACCTCCCGGGGGTGAAGCAGGTCGTCCTTGTAGTCGTTTTGACCTAGAAGACCCCGTTTTCTCTTGTTCTCCTTTGCTTTGCATGGCTTGTCCTTGATGAGGTACGGATGACGCGGATGTGTCTTTCATGCTGGCGCCGGACACGGCGTCGGATGACGTCGTGGTGGTGATTTGCACTCGTCAGCTGCGTAGGACGCGCGACGAGAAGTGTCGGGCGGCAAGAAACAAGAGGCGATATAATGCTACGGCGAGGTTCTTTCCAGTCTCTTGGAAACTAGGATCTCAAATAAAAATGACGACAGGAATTTCTCGGCCTTCAGTTTCGCGGGCCGCGGGGGCTCATTGTTGCCGCGGCAGGTGTGCTGCCGCGAGGTACGTCCGACGGCCGGGGACGATACACGTGTTGACATTACTGTGCAGACGTAGACACGCGTGCCGGTGTTGAAGTTGGGGGAGTGACTATCTACGGAGAGAAGCACTGTAGAGAGGCGGCGCACGAGGTCAGATTGCACGACTGACATCAATAACGCGTGAAGGCACCCAAATCTAACACAATGTCCTTCTTCGGCCTAGGCAGAGCGGTGACCATCGATCTAACCCACGCGAATGGCGATACCCAGCGAACGGCTTCCGTCAAGTCCGACAGAGGCGCGAGTGAAACGTTACCAGTGTTCACGACCGACGAAACCATCGGGGGCCAAGTTCATCTAAGCCCCGCGCCTGGCAAGAAAATAGATCACCTAGGAGTCAAGATTGAAATCCTCGGCCAAACCGAGCTGTACTTCGACCGCCAGGACGGCCACGATTTCGTCAGTTTGGTTGCTGAGTTATTAAACCCAGGGGAGATACAAGGCCCGCTGACGGTGCCTTTTGAGTTTAAGAACGTGGTGTTGCCGCATGAATCCTACCGAGGTATTAACGTCAGGGTCCGATACTTGATTCGAGTAACAATCAGCAGATCCTTCGGTAGCACTGTAGTCCAGGACTTCCCGTTCGTAGTAAGGTTACTCTCTAACCCTCCTGAAATCAACACCGGAATTAAAATGGAGGTTGGCATAGAGGACTGTTTGCACATCGAGTTTGAGTACGCGAAAGCTAAGTATCATCTTAAGGACGTGGTGGTAGGTAAGATTTTCTTTTTACTCGTTCGAATAAAAATCAAGCACATGGAGGTTGAAATAAGAAGACGCGAATCAGCGGGTGGAGGAAGCAACACGTACAACGAGTCTGAAACTTTAGCGAAGTACGAGGTAATGGACGGGGCGCCGGTTCGCGGGGAGAGCGTGCCTGTTAGGCTGTTTCTGAGTCCGTACGACATCACGCCCACGTATAAGAACGTCGCGAACCGATTTTCCGTAAAATATTATTTGAACCTAGTTCTCGTCGACGAGGAAGACCGCCGGTACTTTAAACAGCAAGAGATCACAATGTTCCGGAACGAGTTGTAGGGGTATTCAGTGTGTAGCGCGTAAACAATGCGTAGATAGTGGGTAACGATCGTTATCAGGTATACGAGGTCATTTTGTATTTCAGGGAAGACCAATTGCTCACTCGACGTTTTTTTTTGCAAACGCCGACACGCGTCTGATGCCTTCCGTCGCGAGCGCGTTCCCGGGATCAATCGCCCACGCGCTTTTAAAATCCGCCACGGAATCCTCAAACCTCTCTAAATACTCATACGCTAGGGCTCTGCGAATCGTGGCTTTTAAGTGCTTAGGGACGTGTAATAACGCTAAATCGCAATCAGCAACGCAGGCTTTGACGTCTGACATTTGTCGCCTAACTTCTGCGCGATTGGCCAGGAGAGTCGCGATGTTCGTTGACGCGTCGTTTTTTTCAGCGGAAACGGTACCATCGCCTCCGTGACTGTTTACCCCTACAGAATCATTCCTCACTCCAAGCATCTCCAGCCCAGCCGTGTACCAACGCACCGCGTCTTCGTAGTGCCCGTTACCGTACGAAGTGTTCCCTCGGGTTTTCGCATCCTCCCAGTCCTTAGGGGTGTTCGCTATTTGGTGCTCAACCTTACTCAGCGCACTGTTCATTTGTTCGTTTTTTGGGTCAATTTTCAACCCCTCCTGGAACGCAACCGCGGCGTCTGTAGGGGCATTCAGACTGGATAAGCACACTCCCTTTCGGTAATACCCCTTGACACATCTTTGATCGATCGCGATACTCCTTTCAGCGTCCTGTAACGCGGTCAAAAGATGAGTAGTGTCGCCCGTTGCGTTGAATAACGCGAATCTCGCAGCCGCTCTGTTTGTAAACAACGAAGGTTTGGTGCAATCTAAGTTTACACTCCTCGTGTACCGTTCGATCGCGTCGTCGTAGTCTTTCCGAACATACAGCGCGTTTCCGGATTCTTTGTACATGATGGCTTCTTTAGCCGCGTCTACTGAAGGGCTCATCGATGCATCGGAGAATACCTCGGGAGGGTAACGGGTTCCCTCTGTGGTTGCTCCCATGTTTCGGTGAATTTCGACTGACGTGACGTTCGTTCCCGAATCAAAAAGGGAGGCGAAGGGTTTCGGTTGAGGGTGACGCGAGACGACGCTCCCGTGCTTTGAAACAACAGGGGCTTGAATTGAATGAGCAAGAACGCGGTACCGAGCACTCCAGGGGTGGTCGAAAAGAAAAAGGAAGGGGAGACGCGCGGCGTGAAGTGAGGTGAGTTGTATGGAAGTAAATCTGAAGAGAGTTTTTTTGACTTTTCGCCTCCTATTATGTTTCGTCACAACTTTTTTCGCTTGGACGTCGGCATCGTGTCTACCTCGCTCTGCTCTGGTTCCTCTAAACTTGATTCTTCCTCTTCTTTACTTGATTCGGACTCTTCTTCGCTTGACTCTTCCGTTTCAGGAACTAGTTTAACGAATCTGCACCACACCAGCACGTCTAGAAAATCCCTCATCGTGCTCCATGAATCACTCGTCATAACAACGGGTTTTTGGGTGAAATAATTGAGATATTCAGGAAACAACGCGCCCATCGTGCGGTCGGCGTGCGGGTTGTCAGCCCCATCGTGCGACGCTTCCACCACTCGTTTCGCGTATTCTCGCAAACACGGAGGCAGGACGATTTGCATGCGGCAATAGTCCATGTTCGTCAACCCGGACGTCGCGCGCAGATCTAAAATGAAATCGGGCGCGTTAGCATAAGACACTGCATCGTCCTTCGGTTCGTAATCGCGCGTCCCTTCTATGTCCTCGTCTTCGTCGTACTCGATGCTCATCCGGCGCACAGCGACCATCGGGTGCCATACTACCTTTAATGATTTCTTCCAATACGAGCCTACTTTAATAAACTCACCGTTCCACGGGTTCAATTCTCTGACCAAATACGCGAGACTCGCTCGTAGCTCCATGCCGTTGGAAAGCGCAGGTTCATACGGCATCAACCGCGGCGGATCCCATAAAAACCCCAAATTTTCACCGCCGAAATATTCATGCGCGAAACCCATGTGCATCGCCTTTCCTGCCATGTTTCCCTTGTCACCGAGCCACGTCGTAGTGTCAAGAGTGCCGCGGAGTGATTGCGACTCGAAAGCGTTCGGTCTGCCCGAAAACCCATGGCCCAGGTCGGAATGTCGTGTCATCTCGTGAAACAGGGACTCGCACGTCCACCGCGCGTGCGTGACGCTCGCGACCCGCACATCTACCGATAAGCAAACATCCGTCATGTACGATTCCGATTCCGATGCGTCCCTCTCTACGGTATCTGTTGATGTCGGCACCACCCTGTGCCACGCTCCGGGAGGGATGTACACGACATCGCCCGGGTCTAGGTCAATAACTTGCACATCGTCATCGTCATCGTGAGGTAGACGATCAGTGGCTTCTCTTCCGTTGCGCGGAGGGTCACCAGCGCCTCTTGACACACCGACGTTGCGGTCACCAGATTTGACGTACCAAGTTTTCGAGCCATACAGCTGTACCGTGATGTTGTGATTCGCGTCATAGTGCCAGCTCGCCTCTGTGCCACCCTCAGGAGAGGCGTACACACCCACGTCTATGTCGTTCACGAACCTCAGCCGAGCGACGCCCGCCGGGCTCTTTAAATATTTTTTCGTGTACCCGACTCTCGTGTTGTTAGTTCCATTCACTTCGTCATCTTCGGGAAGTTCCGGGGCATTGTATGCGTAACTTAACATCGAGTTGCGCAACGCGTGCGCGCCGGGAGCGTAGCAGAACGGCAAGTTCAGCGTGTGTTTATGAGGCGGCTCCGTTTTGTTTGTCATTTCAATCATGTCGTCGGTGTCGTATCCATTGTTGTTTTCGTCCACGCAGTCGTGCGTCACGAGCTTCGAAACGTTGCCGTCCCGAAACCCGGTCCGAAGCTGGTCAAGCGTGTTCGGATCCCGCAGTCGCCAACTGCGAACCTCGTGTCCCCACGTGCGGTGGAAAAACTGGCATCCAGGGTCGTCTTTCGGGTACCGTACGTCGTCGTTCGGGGGGAAAATCGCGTCGATCGTGGGAAGGTCGTCCACATCCAACTCGCTTTCAGATCGCGAATTACCTTCAGACCCGGGTTTCTCGTCACCGGACAGACCGGGTTCACGCGGAGCCTGCACGCCCGCTGGCGCCGCGCGGCGGCCCCGGGGACGCGGCGGCATGCCCGACGAGGGTGGTGAGACCCGGGCGGGCGCGCGCACGAGTGTTGAGCGGGAAAGCGGGTTTTGGAAATCGCCCGAAATTGGTAAACTTTTGTCGTCTCGACTGTTCACCGAAACGCTCGCCACTTCCAATCGTGCACGAAGTCCGATGGCGGACGACTCCCCTCGCGCGTTGTTGACCTTTGACTTTTCGTGCGCTGCCGATGCGGTTCGAGTGGTGCTGTCGTACCCGCCCACGCGCGGGGCGTTGCTCGCGGCGGCGCGAGAACGGGCGGAGGAGCGAATGAGGAGCAATGGACGCGCGGCATCCACTGCTTCCTCGGTCAAGGGTGATGCGGACACGACGAGCGGAGCGACACTTCCTATCGCGAGTACCTCTCACCGAAGCGCTTCGCGACAGCCAGCACCTATCCGATGGTGGGAAGCCGTGGACGTGAATGATGGAGAACGCGGCGTGGGGACGGTGGAGGAAGAGGTACATCCCGGGGACGCATCTCAGCCCGGAGCCGTTGACGAAAAAATTGCGCTCGTCCACGAGAAGCAAAAAATCCCGAAATGCACCGAAAAACGTCCCGCCTCTTCGCGCCCCGGCTGGAGGGGCGGCGGGATCGCGCCGAACAGACGCAATGCGCACACAAAGGAGATTGGCAGTGTCACCGCCACACAAGTGAAGAACCCGTCACCCGTTGCAGTTCGTACGGCACTGATACGTAGTTCGCAGAAGGAAAATGAATCGAAGCGTGCGGTTTCGAAAGCACCGAAAAATGTCAGTGAAACGACGCACTCCAAAGCGCCTCCCCGAGTCCGCGCCAAAGCGAGGGCCACGTTGATTGCTAGCAGGGAACACGCAGGAAGTGTCACAGAAAGTGTTACTGCTTCCAAGTCGTGTGGGCAAACAGTCGGGAATAGAATCGGTGGGGTCCCATCTACCTTGGCGCTCGTGAAGTGCAGCAACTGCGGAACCAAGAGTGCCGGAGTCGCCGTCGTCGCCGGAAGGAATAACTCAAAGCGGGACGGGCTATTCCGAGACCAGGGAATTCATATAGGGTCTCTCCCGAAAGCAGCACAAAGGAAGAATGTCGCTAAATTCATAACGGAACCGTTGAGTGGGAAGGACTTCGTGCCGTGCAAACGATGCGGGGATGTTTTTTACTGCGACGAGAAATGCACAAAACAGGATTGGCCGCGGCACCGCAAAAACGAGTGCGCCGGCGTTCGACACGGGTTCGGGGCAGTTGACGGTTCATGTTCCGGGGATATCAATTTGGGGTACGTCAAAGGTGAGAGGAAGGGGAGTCGGGCTAGTGACGTATTTTTGCAAACGAGCATTGCTAGGGGGAGGTGAGGGGTGTAGAGGGTGTAGGAGTGTGGCACTTTAGGTGACTGTCTCAAAAGTCAACATTTCCTTCGTCAGCTGATTTAAATTTTTGAAGACGGCACCTTTTGAGATCCTGGCGCGCATCTCACCCGACGATGCGCTCCACGCGCGGTCCCGGTGTGTCCGGGCGAACCCGTGACCCGGGTGTGAAGTCAAGAGCGACCGCGAAACAACCTCCCTCAACCGGATCCACAAACACCGCGCGGCAGTGTTTGGAGCACCTTTGTGATTCGCTAAAGCGTCTGGGAGTAGGCGTGAATCTTAGCAATGGCCAAACCGACCCGACCGCGTTGACTCCAGAGCTACTACGAAGAGCGAAGTTTGACCAGCCCATCGCGGTCGCACCGCTGTGGCGAGCATTACACGACTTGCATTTAGTGCAAGGCGCGGGGTTCCCGGAAGGACAGGTGTGTGCGGAGGTGTTGGGGGTGATGCGGGAGGAAGATTGTGACAATGGCAGCCGAGATTTTGATGAGTCCGCGACAACGTCTTCGCGCGCAAACGCGACGCACGCTGCGATTGCCAGGATGCACCTAGCATTACATGAGTACCCACGACTTGACGAGTTACGCGATGTACCTGCGGAAAACGAACCTGTACGGGCAAACAGTCAGGGAAGCCGCGTTTTATTAATCGCGTTGGCGTGGAGCGTCGAGAAATTAAACGTGTTTCAAATCACGCACGCTGATCGATGCGCGCCGGTTTTGAGTCAAGGGCTAGGATTGGCTGTAGGGGCAAACAGTCAGGGAAACGTCGCATTTAATCAGGTAGGAAATAATTCATATCCTCCGCTTCCTCCGTACCCGCTGGACACGGCGGCGTCTGCTGCGACCGCGAAAGCATCCGCGCTTGATTCCGTGGCGAGCGAGACTGAATACATCAAGCAAGCGAGAAACTGCATCGGCAAAAAGGAGAATACCTCTCACCTGCACTTAACCAAGCAAACCTCCATGTTCGCCCAGCGCGTTTGGCAGATGGTCGCGTCCGTGCACGCTCTTGAGAAGGGACGCGCGGTGCGAAGAGTGGAGCTGTTCAACTCGCAAGTGAAAGGCATCAAGATGAGCCGAGGGGCGGTTTCGTCGTCGCCTAGCGACGGTTTGGCTCCACTCAGCGCGACTGAGATAAGTTTAGCACGCGATTCAAGTAAACGGAAAAACGCCCAAAACGCGATGCAGTCCGTGTTAGTGACAAGAGAACAAGCCATGCACACCATTAACATGTCAAGCACGTTCTGGGCGTGGATGAAATCCGTGCTTGATTTGGAGGAGGAGGAAGACGATGAGAACTTGCGAGGGGATGAAAATACTGAATCAAATCATGAATCGAACAAAAGTAGCGACGGCGCCGAACCTACTTTTACGTCATCCCTGATCTCCGAGGTCGAATTGATGACCCGCAAAATAGGCCCGTTGTTACGGTCTCGGCGGAAAGACGTGGAGACTGTGGCGAAGAATTGGAGACGGGAACGCGAGTTAAATATAAATAATCAGGAGCGAAGTGAGAAATTAAAACTGCTTGCCAAGGAAGCGTCTGGGAAGCTTCCGGGGATTGTAGGGTTCGAAGCGCAAGCGCGGGCGACAGTTAAAGGCTACAAAGGCACTGGACACCGAATGAAAAGTGTAACAAGTGTGAGGGATGACTCTTCGTCTTTGTCTGGATTCTTCCAGAGCCGCTGCTCACTGACCGCCTCGAGTAATAATTCTTCGCCTCCTGGCGTCGTCGACAATCTGATTAAAAGCGGCGCTTGCTTCGAAATGCACGATGATGGTACGGCAGACGTGACAGGGACACCCTCTATGGATGATACTTCTACTGAAGAGACGTGGTTCGGGGCGGAGAACCGGGGCGTCGACGTAAATAGAAACGGTTCCTTCTCCGGCGATGATTCTCGAGAATCCAGCGCGGAGGCGGTTGAGCGGTTGCGTGAAACGCTAGCTGATGCGGATGAGATGTTGAGTGGCACGAGGCAACGGGCGGTCGACGTGCTACACCGGGAAGTCGTACGGGTGTTTGGAGGCAAAGAAAATACGGAAGGGGTGAAAGAATGCGTCGTATTGCACGGATGGGACAGGTAGAGAATATCTTTATATTATTACGGAGGGTACACGTTCCAGCGCGCGCGAGACTTTGAAGCTGACATCCTGACAACGAAAAAAGTTTGAGAAAATGGCCGTTCGGGAACTCCAAGTCACGAGTTTCTTCGCAATCAGAGCTCTCGTTGACCGCTCAGATCTCACTCCCTGTCGCGCACTGGACGCGCCGTGGCCTTGTTTTGTCGTCGCGGGACCTTGATAGGGAGCAGGTTGACGTGTGTAAACAGGAGAAACCCTCACCGAGCCGCGTGGTGAACCCGAACCAGCCCGTGCACGGCTGCGTCTGATTCAAACCCGCATCGCGACAGCTCGAGGAGTTTCCAAAGGACGCGAGAGTGTGACGTGTCGCGCGTTGCTCTGCTGTAGGCTTACCGCGTCATTACCATGGGCGCGTTCGACACCCTAACCGAGCTCCCCTCTTTGGCGCACCTCAAAGTGACATGCTCCCAAACGGAAACCCCCCCGGGCGTCACCAGGACGCGGTCGATGCACGCCACCGGCGCGACGACAAGACGAACCACGAGTTTCACGTTTTCCAATTGCGCTGGTGACGGAAAGGACACCACTGACGGCATGGACGACGAACAACCTGAGAACGCGCAAAATGGAAATGGAACGACGGCCACGCCGTCCATGATCTTCTCCGGTCTCTCTCCAACCCCGTCAAACTTCGGGGTTTCGCCGTTAAGCGCGTCGCCTGTGGACTTGACGGATAGTAATGGGAAATGGACTTCAGACTCCGATCCCAAAAGAAAAGGGAAAAGAGTCTCGCCCGTCAGCGTGCTGATGATCCCGGCGCTTGATTTATCAGTGGATGTGAGTTTTGATGAAGACGAGGGCGGTGATGACGTGACTGGTATGGAGTGCGATGCGAGTGGTAACGACCGCACCATCCCACAAACCGGTCCCAGGTTCGGAGCCTCCCCGAGCTTTACTTTTACCGAAAATACTGGTCCTTCCTTCGGCCAATCAAACAGTTTCAAGGTCGACGCCGATTGTGCGAAGACTCCGAAAGGGAACAGACTAAATGCTCATATAAACCCTAATGGGTCATTCGGAACACCTGATGGAGGTAATAACGACAACAGCACACCTGTTCAGTTCGGGTTTGGCAACATTCCACCCACGCCGGTGCGGCCGCGGCGGCTGGACGAAGACGATGGTGAACAATTTGGAAACCCAACAAACGATTGCAACAATTCGTCCGCGCATTCGCTCTCCGAGGACGAGGACGACTGGCAGTTATCGGATGACAGTCTTTCCAGTGATGATTTGAATCCGAACTCGGACGTACAGCCCGTGCCGCTTTCGTTCGGAGGGATGTTACAGGGTGTTACATCGTTCACCAGTCCGCAGAGTAACCCGACGGGTACGCAGTTAGAAACGCAGTTGGTCTCCAATCCTGGGAAACCGCCTCGGCGCCACCGACGCAGTAAATCGGGTGACAAGAAACGCAAGAGCGACCGGTTCCGGGCGCCGAAGTTGGTTCGACACGACTCCCTGTCTCAAACCAAGTTACTAGCACAAGCAGGGTTGCACCGAAGTGCGAGCTTGAAGTACTCGGAAACGGTTGGAGAGATGAACGACGAGATGCGCGTGAAAGATATCGATGTCGACGGAAGTGGTGTTGAGGCGAACGAGCGGAACGCCTCCACCACCACCGAATCTACATTCACGTTCGAGTCCCACTTTGAGTTCCTAAAAGTACTCGGTAGAACGCCTACTTCCGAGGCGTGGCTGGTTAAAAGCAAGGTGAGCGGGGTTAAGTACTGCGTTAAACGAATAACGCAAGCCTTTCGCAACGTTTCCGAACGAGAAGAGCTTCTTCACGAAGTGGTTTCCGTCACGAATTTACCGGCGCACGAAAACGTGGTGAAGTACCACAGAGCCTGGCAAGAGGACCGGCACTTCTTTACGCAAATAGAAGTGTGCGAGCGCGGGAGCTTCGGACAGGTGCTTGAGAAGCTGAAAAGGAGGAGCGAAGAGGTTGGGATGGATGGGATGAGATCGAATGAGCAAAAATTCTCAGAAACTCTCTACTCGAAAACCTCATCAACCCCAGTCCACCTCCTCGCGGAAAGAGACGTGTGGAGGTTCGCCGTGGACGTGGCTTCAGGCCTAGCTCACTGCCACACGCACGGGGTGTTACATTTAGACATAAAGCCGGACAACGTGTTCATTTCCTCGCAGGGGTGTTACAAGATTGGCGATTTCGGAGTGGCGTGGATCGCAAACAAGGGATGGGAAGTTTTGGACGGCGACGGGGGGTTCGTCGCGCCCGAAGTTTTAAGAGGCGCCGGGTCGAGCGTAGAGGTTACAGACTACGAAGCCATAGGAGATGGGTTCGATGGGTTGGTTGGTATGGGTGCTGGCGGTATTGAGGCCTTCGGTTCGAACCCACCGAGCACCACCACCACCCCAAAAGCCCCTACAATCCATAATGTATTCACTCCGACTGACCGCGCGGATGTCTTCTCCTTCGGCGCTTCGCTGTACGAAGCTTCGTGCGGCGAACGTCTGCCCAGTCAGTGGAGACTGGGCGTGCCGACGTGGGAAGGTGTTACACAGGGTGTTACTTTAAACGATACACCGTCCATAAAGGGTGTTACAAAAGCGTACTGGGACGGTTTGGACTTTCCCGGGCGGTCGGACGAGCTGCGGAAGTACGTCACCATGTGCCTTCGCTCCGAGCCGAGCCACCGGCCGAGCGCTTCGGACTTGGCCAAGCACGCCAGCATGATTTTAGCCCAGGGCGTATGAGCGATGTAGAAAGTATTCCGGATAGTATGTTGTAAGATGTATGCTGTGAACCAATCAAGATATCGTGTAATAAATATAGCTCTCCTATGAGCGGTTAGTCTACTTCTTCCCCGTCCCGCCGACCGCGCACGAGTTCACCTTTTGCGCAAACCGAAGGGAACACAGCGTTTCCTGGCTGGATTCAAAGTTCCCCGCCACGTTCGCCACCATCAAGGTTTTAGAATCGCCGCCCAGACTGCTTTGGAGGAGGTACGTCAGTTTGCTGTTGCGGTACGGTATGTGCTGCTGCTTCTCAGCCAACGCACTGATAACATCCCCTAAAGCGGAGAGGGACTTGTTGATCGATTGCGCTTCTTTCAAGCGGTCGCCCGTGGCGCCCGTCCTACTCAACCTCTCGCTCCCCGCCAAGTCCACTAGGTTCAGCACTCCGTTCAGTTTTCGGCCACTGATGTCTTCACCGGTTAATTTGATCGTGAACACCATGTGCGAGCGACTGGAGTGGTCGTTCATTTTCGTGGAGGCGGTTGTACGGGCGGCTTGCGCCTTGGTCATCAGCTTCGTGATCTCATCCACAGATTTAACCTCGACGGACTTCAAGTGCGTCACGGTAGTGTCCCCGGATTTCAAACAGTGCTTCACTTCGTGCTTCGTGTCACCTTTAGAGTCTAATAAGTCCTTAATCTCCTCGTTGTACACCTCCACCATGGTTGCGGTGACAGCAAACGTGGCTGATGTACTGGAAGACTCTTTCTTTTGCGATAGATAATCTCTCGCGTCAAAAATCTGCTCCATGCACCGAGGAATGAGTCCCCTGTTTTTATTCTTTGAAACGTCGTTGATTTCAACCTCGCCAGAATCAACGTCGTTGTCCCCCAACATCGTGTACGTTTTCCCGCTGCCCGTCTGCCCGTACGCGAAGATGCAAACCTTGTAACCGTCAAGCGCTGACTGTACCAAGTGGGAAATGTCTTCAAAAACCTCAGACTGACCCGCTGTTGAATCAAATACTCTGTCGTAGGAAAACTCGAACGGCTTTTCCTTTCCAGGCGGAATTAGCGAAATTAACTGGCCGGCTTTCTCGCCGACAGTAGGTATACTCAACAGCGCTTGGTCGTTCTTCAAACCAGCTCCAGTTTCAATTGACCGGAAATTTTCACTGCCACACACCGGTCGAACCCGGCAAAACACCCGTATGTTGCCTTTCAGCTCCTGAACTTGGTTGTGTAGGGCACGTCTTACGATGGCGTTTTGCCGCAACTCCGCGTCTTTGGATTTCAACAATTCCTCCAATTGCTCGCACCGTTCTCGTAACGTCTTCGCCGTATTTTCTTTTTCGGTCGCTTTTGATTTCTGAGCCGCGGTCTCGCCGTGCGTTTCGGAGAGTTCGCGTCGGGCGCTGGCTAAAGCGTTTGATTGCTCTTCGTGCGTCACTCTCAACGCCTCTAAACGCGACTTCAAAGATTGCGCGTCGGACGCATCTCTTTCCGCTTCAGATCGCTTTTTGCTTTCACTCTCCAGCTCAGATTCTAACCTCTGAATCTTGTCATTGTTCGAAGACACCTCTGACTGTAACGCGGACACCTTCACCTCGGAGGTTGCGATGGACTGCTCTAGACTCATCATAGACTCCTTCAACTCACCCAGGTGCTTCTCCGCGTGAAGGCGTTCGCTTTCGCTCGACACGCCTCTTTCCCGCGCCTCGTCGCCGGCTTTTCTTAAGTACTCGGATTCAGCCTTGGCGACTTTGGCATCCGCCCGGGCTTCCGCCAACTCAGCCCCGAGCGTCTCAACCCGGGGTTCTAAAGCCGCCCTGTGCGCCTTAGCCGCGGATAACTCATCACGTAAAGCATTCAGCTCTCGTTTATGCGAAGTCTCTGCGTTTGAAAAATCGCGCTCGACTGATTCCGCGCGCGTTTCCGCGACGGCCAATAAACCTGTGACCCTGGTCAACTCTTTCGTAACCTCATCCAGCCGTTTTCCAGCCGTTTCGAAATCAGAACGAGCTCTGGCTAAATCGCTAGCGGCGTGCTCTGCGGCATCTTCTAAGCGGGATGCTCTGCTCTTGGCCTCTGCGGTGGCGACGTTGGCTTCCGCGGCGGCTGCCCTTGCAATCGCCGCCTCTTCCCTAGCGCTCGCCAATTGCTCAGTAACGCCTTCCCTCTCCGCCACCGCCCTCGCCAAGTCCCCGTGAAGCTTGTTCGCCTTTTCCGTTTCCGAATGTTTTTCCTTTTCGTATTCCAGGGCGGCGTGTTTCGCGGCTTCCAGCTGTGCTTCAGCGGCACTGCGCTCGCCTCGTAACGTGCCTAAGGTCTCGTGCGTTTGCGCTTTTTCCTGTTGCAACTGGTCGATAACCTGCTGAAGCGGCTCAGTCGCTTTTGATAATTCAACCACCCGCTCGTTACTCGCCTCCAGCGAAGCACTTAAACCGGCGATGTGCTCCGACTTTTGGTTGACGTCTTTCGTTAAGGCCTCGAGTTGAGAAGTGGCCTTGGTGTGTAATTCAGTCAGCGCAGCCGCCTTCTCTTGAGTCTCTTTCAGCGCTCGACTGGATTCCGTTAAATTGTTCGTCGCGCGCGACGCTTCGCCCGCCGCCTTCATGGCTTCTGCCCGCGCAGCCTCCAAAAGCTGACTGGTCTCGTCCCTGTCTTTCAAAGCATCCTCAGCCGCGACTAAAGCGGTTTGAATTTCATCGGCGGACTCTACGCGGGCAGCGTCAACCGCGCCGGCGATGTCCAGTATGACGCCTCGGAAGTGCTTGAGTAAAGTCTTGGCTCTTGGGTGAAACTCTTTGGCCACTGTTAGTTGCGCCTTGAAATCGAATTTCGTGTCCTTCGTGGACAGCTTCGTGGCGAGCAAGCTTTCGTACTCGGGGTCGAGTTGCGTGAGGGTTTCAGTCACCACGCTGTGTGACTCGCCGGTTTGCTGTACCACTGTGGTGCCTGAAGTGGCGTGGTGCGTCAACACAGTGGGCGTGGTGTTTTTGGCATTCCGCGTTCCGAGATGAGGCACGGCACCTCGTCCATTGCCTGCTCGCCCGCCCCCGTCGTTCTCTTTGTTCCCTCGTGTTTGTTTCGACGCATTCGCCAACGCAATTTTCACATCGCTCGCGCTCGCCCTTGTCGTCGTACACGTCACCACGTTCGCAGTCGCCGCGGCTAACGCAGAGGCGGGTTTGCGCGTGGGGAGTGGGATCCTCGTGCGGAACCCGCTCGCGGCGTCGTTCCCCTCGCGAAGACTCATTGGGTATGGGTGTATGTAACCCTAAAGCCTTTAACGTCCACAGTCCACCTTCAGATACACCAACGTACGTCGCCTCGAGACGTACTCGACACGCGCGGGGAGCCGAACGTGCGCGTTGCAACGCGCGCGCGGTGGAATGCTGCGTCCGTCGTCAGTCCCGAGATTCCCGTCGTGCGTCGCGAAGGGGGAAACAAAAACGCTCGGAAAATGCTTGATTGACGGTTTGACGGTCTAATAACTCAAAATGTTTTTTTGGTTTGGCTAAAATATATAAATTTCACCGAGCTATCAGAAATCACTCCACCGCCGTTCTCGCCACCCCTTTCGTGTTCAACCCCGCGTCCAACAGCGTATCCCGGGTCCCCGCGAACTCATGTTGGTACGCATGTCGTAGCGCGTTCTCGGCAGCTTCGTTCTTTCCAGTATTGATCCTGGCGGTCCCAGCGAACGCGCCGCGGGTTAGATCCGATGTGAGTCCCGCACGTTTCAGCGTCGCCGGCCCCACGGACGCTTTCAGCGCCCCATAGTGCATATTGCCTCCTCCGTTGAGTTTCCCAAACGTGCTCCTCATTTCCTCCACTCGAGCCCGTTCCCGTTCAACGGCTTGTTGCTTCTCCCGAAGCTGATCACGGCGCATGGTTTCATCTTGCTTACCCGCGGCGCGCAGTTTAGCTTCGTACTCGAGCTCGAACTGACTTTTTTCTCGGTTTTCGAGGTCGCGGCGTTCCTTCGCGCGTCTCGACTCAACCTTCCGAGTTTTTTCGTTGTTGAAAATTTCCTTCCGAACTCTTACGTGTTCGTTTTGGGACGTCCGCGCCTGGCCGACCAATATGCTCCGTTCTTTTCGCGACCCCGCAGTCGGGTCGTTCGCGGTTCGTCGCGAGGCGTGGAACGTATCCGCTTCGGATTTCGCCTTTTTGATTTTCTCAAGCCGCTCCGTTTCTCGCTGTTTTGCTTTTTGTTTCACTTCCATAGCGCGCTCGTCCGCTTCCCTTTTCTTTTCAACCGAGTCGCGCCGTTTCGCATCCTCAGCGGTTCGTTGCTCTCGTTTCTGTTTCAAAGTCAAAGAAACAGAGCTGTTGTGACGGTTCACGTCCGCTAGCTTGTCCGCGATGAACGCAGCTTTCTTTTCGCGAGCCAATCGGAATTGTTCGCGTCTGTTTTTCTCTTTTACTTCCGCACGCTTCGCAACAAGCGTCAAGCGCTCGCGCAACTCCGCCATGGACATGTCCTCGAGTAGTGGCGAGGCAGTCTTGTTGTACACCCCGTCACGACTGCTCCGTTCCCCGGTATTGATTTGCTTTTTCGAGTCCCTCAGACTAAAATCCCCTAGAAGTAAACTCTCTTCGTTCTCCACCGCCAACGCTTTAATCCGCCGCACGAGATCGGCTTTTCTTTCGAGTTCTCTGTTTTTCTCATCAGCCACTTGCTGCGCAAGTTTAAGCTTCTCGACCGCTCGCAATTCCGCGTTTCTTTTGCGCTCCAACCGAAGCCTCTCCTTGGCGTCGTCGGCTTTTCTCTTGTCGCTTTCAACCCTCTCCTTCAACTGCTTCGCGTGACTCAGCTTCTCGGTTTCAAACCCCTCGCGTTCCAGTTTCAAACTCGCCTTCGCCGCGCGCGCCACGATTCCCTTTTTCGCATTTTCAAGAAATGTCCGATCCATGGCCGCATGGGCTCCGTCGTTACATCGGTCAACCTCGAAACGGGTGGCTTCGATTTGAGCCAGCCGTGTGCCTTGATCCTCCGCGCGCACCTTCGCACGCCACGTGTCGTACGCAGACGAGTCCCTCAACCCAGCTTCGAAATTTGCAATCGAATGGACTTCTTTTTCCCGGTGTTTTTGTAACACAGCGGCCGCGCGAAAAATAGCCGCGGTTGTGGTTCTAATCACTCCCTGTTGACCCACATACCCGGGCTTGTTTGAAACTGGGATGGGCTGGCCGATAGGGACGGTTGCCTTCTTCACCGCTTCAAGCTCCTGTTCCCGTGCACACGCCATCTCGGCCCTGACTCGTTCCAAGTTCGAAGGCCTTTCCTTGGCGGTCAACTTGAACTCTAGTTTTGGATTTGAATATTTCGCGGTGACTCGTTGTTTGTTTTTTACTGTCATGCGTTTGACCCTGATTTCGTCCGCAGTGGGGCCGAACCGACTCGTGCTGATCGGCGCGGGGATGGCCTTGAAAGGCGCGGGGGCTGGCTCGACCGGTAGCTGTGGTCTCGGTCGGCTTGGTTGCAGGGTAAACGGCGCAACGACGGTGGTGGTGCGTTTTTTGGTTTTTGGTTTTCCTCGAGAGCCCGAACGTTTCGATTCCTTTCGAACAGGGTTGCCATCTGAGTCGATTTCAGAAGATGAACCGTCACTCGCATCAGCATCGGTGGCACTGTCACCTGCAGTACCCCCAAAGCCCTCCACTTCCTGTTTGAATTTACTCAACAACAACTCAGCGTCTTGCTGGTACAAATCAATCGCGCCCAATACATTTTCCACCCAAGCGTCGTCATACACCGTGCGCCATTGTTTATAAATAGATCCAGACCGTAACCCAGACGTGTCGAATAAGAACTCGAGGAAGGGTACGCCGAACTGGGCGCCTGACGGGTGTGCGTTTATAATCGCCGCGGTCGCGCCGAACCCGAGCTCGTCCATGCGAAGCAACGCTAAATAAGAAATAATCTTCGTCTCGTCTTTCTCGCGTCGATGCAGCTTGCCTTTGTGCTTGTCGTACAAGGCTTCCACGAAGGTATCTAAGAGCTTTGCGTAGCGTATCACTCCGTATAGCACTTGTTTGCAGAACACCTGGTCGCTGGGGTGTCGTACTTTCGCGCCCCAGCCTCCTCGGCCCTCCATCCTATCAGACTTCATGGCATCAAATCTCTTCAGCTCCAGCCCGAACGCACCCTCTTCCGCTGGGGCGAAAAACTGCTCTGCGTGAGTGTCGAGACTCATCTTGTCGCTGTTGAAGGATTGAAGCAGCGCGGTGGAGGCTTGTAGGAGGCCGGACGGGGAGATGAGGCGTAGGGGGGCTTCAGGGACCCGGGGGCGGACCATGATGTCGGTTGGGACGGGGTTGGGCATCGTGACCTGTCGTGTTGGTTTCGCCGTAAAAAGAGTGATGCAATCACAGTGCGATGGGCCACCTCCGGGTCACGCTCAAGTCCAGTCGTCGAATCGCTCCAGTACGCTTCCAGCACCCAGCTGTCCACGCGCAACGCCCGCGCGACACGCCACACGCCAACGCCTCACCTTAGTGTCTCACGCGCGCCCTCTCTCCGCACGCCGGGCTCCGACCTTTGACCGAAATGGGAAGGCCTTGTGAACGGTAAGCTCGATTTGGAAATTTACGGCAGTGTTTTGATAGGTAGCGGTGGGTCATTTGAAGCGCATCCCGAGCTTCGATTTCTTGGCACTGACCGTAGACATGCTCGCTTGAAAAGGAGGCTTGAAAGGGTCAGCAATCCCAACCGTGTCGAACAGAGGTTGCAGACAAAAATCGTGTAGAACGATTTCCAACGAGATCTTCCGCAAACCTACCACGCGCGAACCACCTGCGTTACGTGTTTCCACGCACTCCCTCCCGACGTGTTCGTGCCCTGTGTGCGTTTTGACTGCCAACCCTGAAGGCCCGCGCGGTGTGAACACGCGCGCTTTCCATTTCAACGTCGCTGGCTCAGACGATGACCGCAACAACCGAGTTTGACCGACTCGCAATCCAAGATCGCGCCGCTGTCGGACAGCCCGAGGTTTCCCTTGAGTCGATGACCCGTCCCGGGCCGTCCAAAGGTGCGTTTTCGTATCGCCCGTCAAAGACGACTAACACGGTTCTGGTCCTATCCGCACTGTTCAGCACCGCACACGGCGCCGCGTTCACGAGCAACGCCGCGTTGCAGACCGCGGTCACGAATTGCTTAACCAAAGTCAGCTCGGGCCAGGGGTGTTGCTCCATGAGTAGCGGCGCCGACTGCGGTGCCGCGGTCGAGTGCGATGTTTTCGGGGGCAACTGCTTTTCTGGGAAACTGGACCAACTGCGGTTTTAATGACGACAACGCGACCATGTGCACGGGGACTTACTCAACCTCTACGGGAACTTACAACGGCCCGCCTGACGCGTGGCAACGGAACTCGTGCGACGCTGCTGTCGCGCCTGGGAACGGCACTATGGGTACATGCACGGCTTTTCTGCTGCGCAACGAGACTTGCGTGCCGACGTGTGACGCGAATTTCGCCGTCGCGCGAAACGCTTCGTGCGACGCCAACGGGACGTTGACGTTGGCAACGTGCAGAACGTTCTGCGATGCTTCTGTTGCGCCAACGAACGGCGCAGTGGGCAACTGCACTGCAACCCTGATCAATGACACGTTCTGTCAACCAACTTGCGACGATGGGTACGCTGTTCTCGGGGTCAGTAGGTGCGTCAACGACACGTTACAATCCGCGACGTGCGCGAAGACTTCGTGCGAATTCACCGTTCCCGAAAACGGCGCAATTGGAAACTGTCCGTCGGGCGTCCTGTCCGCGGGTCAGGAGTGCCAACCAACCTGTAACACTGGGTACGTCCCTTCTGGAAAAACCAAATGCGGCAACCAGTTCGGCTTCAACCCCTTCGGCGATGACGCCTTCGCGGACTATTTCAATTACTTCTTCGGAGGAGGGTACGAAGAGTTTGATTTTGGTTTTGAGTTTGACGCCGAGTACGGGTACGATTTTGGTGACTTTGGCGACTTTGAGTTCCCGTACGACTCAAACGAATACCTTGACTTTTCCGATGTTTTCTCCGACTACTTCGGTCACGACGGGTCGTTTGACTTTGGTGGGTTCGACGGGTCGCTATCGGTCTTGACGCCGACGGAGTGCGTGTTGCCGCCGCCCCCCGCCGCGACGACCGACGCGCCGCTCGCCGAAAACGAAGCGTCGTCGCATTGCGTTTCTTTGCGCTCGCGCTTTGCGGTGAGACTCGTAACTTTCGCCGCGGTGGTCGGAACACTGTTAATATAATATACCACCGAGCTTGCGTAGAGACGTCCCAAGGACATCATTCCGTGATGTAGGGACGTCATGGTTTGTACATTTGTAGATACAGTTATTATCCCAGTGTCGTCACCCGCTAGATTTTGAGCGATAAGGTTCCAGACAGCAAAATATGTATTCGTCGTCGAACAACCTAGACAAAATAGTGTAAAAAACAGATCTCGCGCATCAGACCTATCCCGCGCGCCCGACTCCGCGCTCGTTGCGTTGACCGTGGGACGAAGCGTTCGTATACGCGGCATTTGTGTGCTCGAGTATTGTCAACCCCAAAAGCCCCGCGCGGTTGGAAACGCGCGCATGAGAATTTCGCCCCGTCATGCGTCCAAAGCAACGACTTTCCTCATTTACCCGCTTGTCGTAGCCACCTTGTTCGGCGCCGCGCAAGGCGCGCCTTTCCAAACCAACGCTGATTTGAAGACTGCGGTGGACAATTGCCTAGCCGCCGTGTACTCTGGTGAACGCTGTTGCTCCTTTTGGGGCGCGGATTGCAGCGCCGCGGGTACGGACGACATGCCTGACTGGGACACGTCCCTAGTGACAAGCATGGGTGGTTTGTTCAATGCCGCGAGTGAGTTCAACGTAGACATCTCCAAGTGGAACGTCTCGCAGGTTGCGTACTTCGGCGGTATGTTCGAGAACGCGGTTGCGTTCAGCCAAGATATCACGGGGTGGAGGTCCGACGTGATTAACGGAACCGACGCGGGTCATTATAACATGTTCCAAGGCGCCACTGCGTTTCTCGCAAAGTTCGCTAACTGCGGGAACGAATTCTATGACGCCGCGGACGCCGGCACGTGCGGCATTGGTCGGGCAAGTGATGGCAGCATCGGGACGTATGAAGCCTCTTTTGGGGGGGGGGATGGACCGCCTGGTGCGTGGCAAAAAAGGCTATCGTGCGACGCTTCGAACGCGCCGGAGAACGGGGACGTGGGCAGCTGCATGGATACGGACCGGCTTGAGGACGGCGGGACGTGCTGGCCGACGTGCCACACCGGGTTCGTTCGCGTCGGTGCCAGTACGTGCGACGAAGGCGAATTCACATCCGCGACGTGCGTGCTCCCGGGAACGGAAGGTGAAGCGACTGGGGATACCGAGGAGACCGAACTGACGTGCGAGATATCTGTACCCGAAAACGGTGTCGCCGGCGATTGCCCACCGTCCGGGGTGCTTGAAACAGGCAAATCTTGCCAACCATCGTGCAACCCCGGGTACGTTGCGTCTGGACGAACGAAGTGTGAGCTTCGACAGGGGTTCGGGGGGGGTGAATACGGCGATGCCTTCGCAGGCTTTGGTGACTATCCCGGCGGTCTTTACGACGCTCCCGCCGGCGGTAGAGACTACTCTGTCGTGGGAGGCTTTGCTGGCGATCCAGGCGCTCCCAGCGGCAATCTCGGCGCTCCTAGTGGTGGCATGCCCAGCGGCGGCGGCGATGGCTCTGGCCGAAGACTGCTCGGACACGAAGGTAGCGACGGCGGACCCGGCGGCGGAGGTGAATATGGCGATATGCCCAGTATGGGTTTCGACGGTCCTTGCGGCGATTACGACTTCGACGGCTTTATGGGAGACGCTCCTGTAGATCCCAGCGCTCACAGCGTTGGTGATCCTGGCGGTCCTGGCGGTGGCATGCCTGGCGCAAGCGATCCCGGCGCTCCCAGCGGCGATCCCAGCGCCGCACCGTTTGGTCGAAGGCTAACGATGATGGGCTCCGGTCCCTGCGCAGGATCCCAAGCCGCGTTAACCCCCACCACGTGCGTACCCGGTACGTGCGCCGAGAAGTTTCGTGTCAAATCCAACGTGTGTGTGGCGTGCGGCATGGGAAAGGAGCGGGCGGCGGGGGACGACGTTTCCGGCGGCGACACGGAATGCGATGAGACGAGCCTCATCGCCGGCGACGATTATTCCTCGGCGTACGGGCGATACCCATATGTACAAACAGTCATGGGAGTTTTTGTAAGAGGTTTCCTGGTACTGGGGGTGGCCGGACTTGTGTCGGGGGGTTGAGTGGTAGCCATATTAGTAGTAGTTGTTTTTAGAGTATATTTTAAGTCTCGAGCGACAGGTGCGCGAATACTTTCAAAGCCTTGTTTTCATTATTTCAGAGTTCACTGTCGGCGTCCCCGAAACCTCCAATTTTCGTTACGCAGCCCTGCCCTTCACTTCTCGTCGCACACCCGGCAAACATTTAGCCTATAGCCGCCCCATATAACATATGCCCACCACGCACGTCCTCGTCGCACTGTCCAGCGTCGCGTTCACCGCCGCGTCAGGACACACGTTGAGGGCGATCCGGGAGCGCCGGGATCCGAGATTTGCGCGACGTGTAAGGGAGCAAAGGGCCAAGGCAACGGGTTCCCCCACGTCTCCCTCCCGAGGCCTCCATGTACGCACTGCCGCATCTTCGCCTGAAATCGAAGCCCTACGCGTTTGCCCGGGGTGGCACGAAAACGGCTCCCCCGAGGAAAGGGTAAAGGAGCTGGGGCTTGAGTTGGAGGGCCGGGTGGCGAAGAATCCGGCGGGCGTGTTCTACCCCGCGGTTTTAGTTGGAGACGTGGCGTATGTTAGTGGACAGGTTCCGCGGAATACGGATGGGAGTTTGATCGTGGGGAAGTGCGGGACAGATGACATGACAGAGGAGCAAGCTGTGGAAGCTGCTAGAGTAGTAGGCATCACCATGCTGGCCACCATGCGCCAGCAGTTCGGCTCGCTGGACAACATCAAGCGCGTGATAAAAGTGAACGGCTTCGTGAACTGCACCGACGATTTTACGAAACAACCGGCGGTCGTGAACGGCTTGGCCAACCTGTTCATCGACGTGTTCGGACCTGCGGGAAAGTCGAGCCGGTCTGCAGTGGGGTGCTCGGGGTTACCGCTAGGGATTCCAGTTGAGGCGGAGGCTATTGTGGAGCTCGTCAAGTGAGACAAGAGGTAGATTGTAATGTGGGTGCCTATCCAAAAATCCAGTTGTCACTCGCTCGTTGTCCCACCTCTTGTGAGCCTTCACCCGCCTCCGCGATTCCTCACTTCCAGCCGCACATTTCAGCTGTCGTCATGTCTGCGCTCGTGTTCACGCCCGTGGTGGTACCAAAGGCTGTGCCCCGCACGCGTCGCGTGCAACGCGTTTCACGGAAAAGCGCGGTACGCACCGTCCACGCGACTGCGCGATCGCAAGATTTCCAAGGTGATGACGACGACGATGCAACTGCCAAACACCCGGACACGTCTCGTCGAAACGTGCTGCTAGGCACAGCCGGCTTGGCAATAGCCACGACACCTTCGTTGATCCTCCCCCAAAACGCGAACGCCTCTCCAGCCTCGTCAAGGGTAACCCTAGCAGAACTAGGCCAGAGCAGAGGCGATGGAATGGGATCTAAAGTTGCCAAAACTTCTTCATCGCAAAAGAAATCCTCCTACGTGGAATGGAGCGGCTCGGAGCAAAACACGTTAGTCGGCAACGGGTCCCTCTCGTTATCCCCGATGGGCGTCGGGACGTGGAGCTGGGGAAACCAGTTCGTGTGGGGCTATGACGAGTCAATAGACCCGGAACTCGAAAAGGTTTTCGACCGAGCCGTGGACGCCGGGATCAATATTTTTGACACCGCCGATTCTTACGGAACTGGCAACGGGTTAGATGGACGGAGCGAGGTTCTTCTCGGTCAATTTTTGAAGAAATACCCGGTGAAATCTGAGTTGAAAGGGAGTTTTGAACAGAAGGCTCAAAAGCAATCCTCTGTGAACATCGCCAGTAAGTTCGCGCCCTATCCTTGGAGGATCACGCCTAAGAGCGTAGTGCAAGCTGCGAAAGAGTCTTGTGAGCGTCTGGGCAAAGACTCTATCGAGTTAGGCCAATTGCATTGGAGCACTGGTAACTACCAACCAGTGCAAGAGCAAGCCCTGTGGGCCGGAATCGCGGATGCGTACGACGAGGGTGTGATTAAAGCAGTAGGGTTGAGTAACTATGGGCCCCGGCAATTAAAAGCTGTTTCCAAATACATGAACAAGAGGAACGTGCCAATCGCGACGCTTCAAGTTCAATATCACTTACTGTCAAGGTTTCCGGAACAAAACGGCACGCGCGAAACTTGTGACGAATTGGGCATACGACTAATTGCCTATAGCCCCTTGGGCCTCGGGTTATTAACCGGCAAATACTCAGTGGATAACCCACCTCCCGGATTACGGGGGTTCGCGTATAAAGACGTTCTACCTGCGTTGCCCGAGTTGCTGGACGTGATTCGGGTTATTGGGAGCGAACATAGGGATAAAAAAACTGGTTTGCCAAAATCAAATGCGCAAGTCGCCTTGAACTGGTGCCTGTGTAAAGACACTTTACCGATTCCGGGCGCGAAGAATTTGGGACAGCTAGAGGACAACCTAGGCGCGTTAGGGTGGCGGTTAACGGAAGGTGAGGTTGCGGCGTTGGACAAAGCCGCTGCCGTTGCGGGCAAGTCCACGAGTCAGAACATTTTCCAAACCGCTTAGGTTTTGAGTTTCTTTTTTATTAAGCTTCACACTGTAGACGAAAATATTCACTACACTGTATACTCATACAACCCTCATACACTACCCCACCTAAATAGTCATCGGCTTCCCCATATCCATCGGACACAGGCCTCCGCGTTCGGCGTCCCTTTGCCTTGACTTTTTAATTTCGTCTTGTACGATCAAGCGCTGCGTCTCGGTGAGCCATGGGAGTTTCGGCAGAACGGGTTCTTGAG
>TARA_B110000977_G_scaffold6923_1_pt1 | contig 26311 bp, 15 predicted proteins | sample TARA_B110000977 | Tara Oceans TARA_B110000977 (sample SAMEA4397798) | marine metagenome | biome: Polar Biome; feature: [SRF] surface water layer (ENVO:00010504); material: water (ENVO:00002006), including particulate matter (ENVO:01000060) such as... | depth 5 m | reverse complement strand
TCAGGCAGCGGCGAGGAGCGGACAGCTCGAAGAGTTGAAGGTGTTGCACGCAAACGGCTGCCCGTGGGACGTAGGTACGTCAATGTCGGCGGCGATTGGCGGGCATCTCGAGACACTGCAATAGCTGCGCGCGAATGGCTGTCCATGGAGAGTAAGCACGTGTCATGGGGCGGCGATGGGCGGGCATCTCGAGGTGCTGCAGTGGGCGCGAGCGAACGGCTGTCCGTGGGACGAGCAGACGTGCGCGGGGGCGGCGCAGGGCGGGCACCTCGAGGTGCTGCAGTGGTTGCACGCGAACAGATGCCCGCGCGCCGCGAATACGTTTGAGAAGGCGGCGGAGGGAAACTATCTCGACGTGTTCCGCTGGGCGCTCTTGAACGGCTGCCCAATGAACTCCAATACGCGGGCACTGCAGCATCGTCTCGGATTGGTTGGCGATGATGACGATTTAAGACCGCAATTATTGAGCCAAATTAAGATGAATGCGGCTGGCAACCCGCCGGGTCCCGCGGAAGTCGCGCGGCTCCGACTGGTGCTGGACGAAAGTCGTGCGATGCGCGAGCGGCTGGATGCTGAAAGCGAGTGAAAGACGAATTGAAAAAGAAAAAGACTCCAATTACGAATACAAAAACGCCCCCCGCCGAACCTTCTCGAACGCCCCGAGTTGTTTCTCCCACTCCACAAACACTCCTTCCACGGCCTTGGTGGTTTTCCCGAAATCCCCCCCATACGAATCAAGCGCCAAACGCAACGCATTGCTGCCGGTGAGCAAGTCGATGAAGGGAGGAGACGTAGCGGGGTTGGAAATAAAATTTCCAAAAGTATTGGAAGATCCGTTTTCGAAACCCTTCCCGTTTCCACATAGCCGCTCCTCCTTGTCCCTCGACCTCGCGTAGCTCCCGCCCGGCTTCACGGGCGACACCAGCACGGACGCGCGATTCGAGCCTCGATCCACTCTGCTGGATTGTCTGCTTGGCCTGGCGTTCGCCCCGATTGAAATGAACCCCTCGCGCCAGGAAAAATCCCGCGGATAAAGCGTCTTCAACGTTAGCAAGATTTTCACGCCGTCCTTGAACAAAGCGCAGTTTTGGTCCTTCACGAACGCATGCGCCCCGACGCACATACGACCCATGTGCGCCCCCCAAGAAGGCACGAAGTTAGCTTCCCTCCAGACCGTTTGTTTATGTGAAGAGGGAGCGCTTTTACGCGCGGTGTGTTTTTTTATTTTTCGTCGAGATACTCTGAGTATGTCTTTGTTGTTCAACTCTTGTACGAACTTTGCATCCGCCCAGTGCGTGCCTATTACCTCGAACGGCGTACACGTACCCCGTCCCTCGGAAACGTTGGTGGCCTCTAACAGGCAATTGCCCACGTAACTCAGTGCGGTGGTGGGGGAGGGCATGTTTGGCGACGGCGGCGTCCACGGCAGGTGTGTATTTTCCCATTTCATTGAACGTCGCCAGTGTTTCATTTTGACAACTTTCAGATTTATTGCATCGCGACTTGGGTTGTCCACATCGTTTCTCAAAAACACCCGGTTGAACACCAGCGCGAGCTCGCCGAGGGTCAACCCGTGTCGCAGCGGTATTGATTTCAGGGCGACGAAGGAACAGCGAGCGTCGTCCACGTTGACCGGCCCTTCCGTGACGACTCCGCCCAACGGATTGGGCCGGTCGAGAACCACCACACGGACGTTGCGTTTGGTTTCAATCTTCAAAATCGCCACCGCGAGAAACAAATCGTACATGCTCCATATGTACGTGTAGCATCGTGTGCCGACATCTTGGAGGTCAACCACGATAACATCCACATCAGATGCTTGGATGATGTTCGAAAGAGAAAGGCCGCTTTTTTTATAAATGTCAAACACGTGTATGCCTGTTTTCGGATCTGCGAACGTGGTGCCATCGCTTTTACCGGCTTGTTGCGCGCCTCGGAACCCGTGCTCGGGGGCGAACACCGCGATTACATTCACGTCCCGCGCCTCGTGCAGTATATCCACCAAATGCGTACCGCTCACGGGGTTACACCCGGTGTGGTTGGTCAGGATGCCGACTTTCTGCCTGCGGACACCGCGCAGCACTTTCCATTTGTCATTCATGGCCACTTCCAGGCCCACCTTGACCCTTTGCGGCGGCGTTTTCGAAAAGCGCCGCCGGATGCGTCGCCGAAGCGCCGTAGACACGAACGCGGTGCCCACGGCGACGTACACCATCAACGTGGGGGGCAACATGGCGGCCATGAGCCCCGCCGGGCACCTGCCTCTAACAAGATTGAAAATCTGCAGTCGCTTCAAAGCCACGACGCTTTTTCTAGTCGATCTCTTTTTGAATAGCGCCAGTTTGGCGTTTTTAACCCATCAAGCGAGGGTTTATTTGTTCCAAATCTTCCTGCAGAGCACGCGCCAAATGAAGGTCAGAAGCAACTCCAAACTGGGCAGTGCGATCCGCGCAGGAGAAACGCGCGACGAGATCGGAAGTCACCTGTTACGCACGGGTGTCCTCCAGTACCTCTCGATCAAGTCACCATGGCGACTCCGCCCGTGACCGTCAAGGAGGTCGTGTCGGTACGTTGATCTGCTGCGCGGCATCTGAATTTTCAGAGGCGCCGAGGCACGATCTCAAAGATGCACACCTGACCCACCCCTTCCCCTCCCTCCTCTGTGCAGCTCACGAGCGCCGGCGTCAACCCGCAATGCATCTCCTTCACCAACCTGACGATGGAAAGCGAAAAATTCATCTGCGTCCGCGAAACCGGCGCCGCGAACTCCGTGGTCATCGTGGACATGGACAACCCGAACACGCCGATGAAGAGGTACGCAATCTTGAACGTCACCTCGCTTTCCCGCGCACCGAAGGGGGGCCGACAGAGGAGAGCTTCTGGTCTCGGAAGCGTGTTTCGAGCGCACAGTACTTCCCGTGACCCACTGCGCTGTGATGCGGTCACGGCGGTTCGAGCTCGGAAGCGACGCGCGCCGCAGCCGGTGGAGGGACACGCGCCTACAATCCATCACGCACGCAATTCACACATCCGAGGAGGCGTGACCTCTTTTCACAGTGCTAACTTTTTTTTTTCCATTTCGAAACACTCGCTGACCCTGTTTATTTTCCCCACCCATCCACCAGGCCCATCACCGCGGACAGCGCGTTGATGAACCCTGTTTCGAAGGTCATCGCCCTGAAAGCCACCGTGGCGGGCACCACGACGGATCACTTACAAATCTTCAACATTGAGATGAAGAGCAAGATGAAGAGCCATCAAATGCCCGAGAGCGTTGTGTTCTGGACGTGGATTTCGCCGTCAATGCTGGGCATCGTCACCCAAACCGCGGTGTACCACTGGTCCATGGAAGGCGATGCCGCCCCCGCGAAGGTGTTCGAGCGGACCGCGAACTTGAACGGCGCGCAGATCATCAGCTACAGGGCGAGCCAGGACATGCAATGGTTCACTTTAATTGGCATCGCGCCTGGAGATGCTTCGCGCCCCTCACTCGTCAAAGGGAACATGCAGCTGTACTCCGTGGCGCAGCAGAGAAGCCAGGCGCTTGAAGCGCACGCCGCTGCGTTCGCCACGCACCACGTCCCTGGCAACGCGCAGAAGAGCCAATTAGTGGCGTTCGCGCAAAAAACGGCGCAACCCGACGGGAGCGTCTCGTCAAAGCTGCACGTCATCGAGCTCGGCGCTGTGGCCGGCCAGACGCCGTTCACCAAGCGCCAGGCCGAGTTGTTCTTCCCCCCCGACTTCGCGGATGACTTTCCCGTGTCGATGCACGCTAGCGATAAGTACGGAGTGCTGTACGTCATGACCAAGAATGGGCTGTTGTTCGTGTACGACTTAGCCACGGCGACTGCTATTTATCGCAACAAGGTGAGCAACGACCCTGTTTTCATCGCGTGCGCGGCGCCCTCAAACGGCGGCGTCTACGCCGTCAACCGCAGAGGCCAAGTCCTCCTGATGAACATCAACGAGAGCGCGGTGGTGCCTTTCGTGTCTGGTCAATTGAAGAACCCCGAGTTGGCGCTGCAGCTGGCGCAAAGGGGGAGCCTACCAGGCGCCGAGGCGCTGGTGATGCCCAAGTTTGAATCGTTGTTTGGATCCGGTGATTACAAGGGAGCGGCTGAGCTCGCTGCTGCTAGCGGCGGCGCGTTGAGAACCTCGCAGACCATCCAGAAGTTCGCCTCCGTGCCCGCGGTGCCCGGCCAGAACTCGCCGCTCCTGATGTACTTTGGCATTTGTTTACAGCGAGGGCAGTTGAACGCGTTTGAGGCTGTGGAACTGGCGAAGCTCGTGTTGGCGCAAAACAAAAAGCAGCTCCTGGATACGTGGATGGCTGAAGACAAGCTGGAGTGCTCGGAACAGCTCGGAGACCTAATGCAACAAGTCGACCCCGACATGGCGCTGAAAATCTACATCAAAGCCAAGGCGAACGGCAAGGTTGTCGCAGCGCTGGCGCAGAAAGGCGAGTTCGAGAAGATGGGCAAGTATTGTGAGATGGTGGGGCACAAACCCGACTACGCTTACATGCTGCAAAGCACGCTGATGAACAACCCCCAAGGCGCGGTTCAAATCGCGATTCAGATTGGAAAACAGAACCCGCCGCCCATGGACCCGAACGCGGTGGCGGATTTGTTTTTGCAGCGGAACATGATCAGGGAGGCTACTAGCTTCTTATTGGACGTCTTGAAGGAAGATTTGGAGGAACAAGCGGGCATGCAGACCAAGGTTCTCGAGATCAACCTCGTGACGTTCCCCAACGTGGCGGACGCGATTCTTGGTCAGGGAAAATTAACGCATTACGACCGCCCTCGCGTCGCGCAGCTGTGCGAGAAGGCTGGGCTGTACATGCGCGCCCTCCAGCACTACACCGAGGTTAGCGACTTAAAGCGTTGCTGCGTGAACACGCACTCGATCGAACCTACTGCTTTGATTGAGTGGTTCGGAACGCTCAGCGCGGAGTGGGCGCTTGAGTGCGTGAAGGAGCTTCTGATTTCGAACCAGCGACAGAACCTGCAAATCGTCGTGAACGTGTGCAAGGAGTACACCGAGCAGCTCACCGCGGAGGCGATTGTGGCGCTGTTGGAGGAGCAAGGCTCACAGGAAGGTTTGTTCTTCTACCTCGGCGCCCTCGTGGCGACCTCCGAGGACCCTGAGATGCACTTCAAATACATCGAGAGCGCGGCGAAGACTGGTCAGATCAAGGAGGTGGAAAGGATCACCCGAGAGTCAAACTTTTACGACCCGGAGAAGGCGAAGGTGTTTCTGATGGAAGCCAAGCTCCCCGACGCCCGCCCGTTGATCAACGTGTGTGATAGGTTCAACTTCGTCTCCGACCTAACAACCTACCTGTACCAGAACAACATGATGCGGTACATCGAGGGGTACGTGCAGAAGGTGAACCCGGCGAATGCGCCGTTCGTAGTGGGCGCGTTACTCGACCAAGAGTGTTCTGAAGATTTCCTTCAAAACTTGATTCTTTCGGTCAGGAGCTTGTTGCCCGTTGGTCCGTTGGTTGAGGAGGTTGGCAAGAGGAACAGGCTGAAGATGTTGACGCCCTTTCTGGAGCACCTCGTGTCGGAAGGGAGCACTGACTCCAACGTGCACAACGCGTTGGTTATGATTCTGATCGACAGTAACAGCAACCCCGAGCACTTCCTGGCGACGAACGAACACTACGACAGTAAAGTTGTCGGGAAGTACTGCGAGAAGCGCGACCCGAACTTGGCGTGCGTCGCGTACAAGAGGGGGAATTGCGACATCGAATTGGTTGAAGTCACGAACAAAAACTCGCTGTTCAAGCTTCAGTCAAGGTATGTCGTGGAGCGCATGGACGTTGATCTGTGGGCGCACGTGTTGAGTGACGAGAACCAACACAGGCGCAATCTGATTGATCAAGTAGTGTCAACTGCTCTGCCTGAAAGCAAGAATCCCGAACAGGTGTCTGTGACGGTGAAAGCCTTCATGACCGCTGAGATGCCCCAGGAGCTTATTGAATTACTCGAAAAGATCGTCCTGCAGAACAGCGCGTTCAACAACAACCCCAACCTTCAGAACCTTCTGATTCTGACCGCGATCAAGGCAGACAAAACGCGAGTCATGGACTACATCAACCGCCTGGATGCCTTCAACGGCCCGGAGGTTGGGGAAATCGCGGTTGGCAACGAGTTGTACGAGGAAGCGTTTGCGATCTTTAAGAAGTTCGACCTTCACTTGGATGCCATGAAAGTTCTTTTGGAGAGCATCGAGAGCATTGAGAGGGGGCTTGAATATGCGCAGAGGGTTGACACTCCTGAAGTCTGGAGCCAACTCGCCAAGGCGCAGCTCGCGACGGGCGACGTCGGCGCCGCGGTCGTGGCGTACATAAAAGCCGGCGATTCCTCGGACCACAGCGACGTGATTGACGTCGCGAAGCGTTGTGACGACTACGCCGCGCTAGTGTCGTACCTCGTCATGGTTCGCAAGAAGGTCAAGGACGCGAAGGTGGACACGGAGCTGTGCTACGCGTACGCTCGGATTGACAAATTGAGCGACCTGGAGGAGTTCATCGCCACGCCGAACGCCGCGAACCGAGCGGCGGTCGGCGACCGGTGCTTCGACGAAGGCTTGTACGAAGCGGCGAAGGTGATGTTCATCTCGGACAGTAACTGGGGCAGGTTGGCTTCAACGCTCGTGAAGCTGCACCAGTTCCAGGCCGCGGTGGACGCGGCCAGGAAGGCGAACACGTCGAAAACGTGGAAAGAGATTTGCTTTGCTTGTGTTGATGAATCGGAATTCAGGCTCGCACAGCTCTGCGGTTTGAACATCATCGTGCAAGCCGACGAGCTTGAGGAAATCAGCGAGTACTACCAGATTCGCGGCAAGTTCGATGAACTTCTTGCGTTGATGGAAGCAGGGGTTGGGCTGGAGAGAGCGCACATGGGCATCTTCACCGAGCTTGGCATCCTGTACGCCAAGCACAGACCGGAAAAACTCATGGAGCACTTGAAGCTGTTCAGCACTCGCATTAACATCCCGCGGCTAATCCGAGCGTGCGAAGAGATGGCGGCGTGGAAGGAGCTTTCGTTCCTGTACATCGCGTACGACGAGTTCGACAACGCGGCGGGGGTCATGATGCAGCACTGCGACGCGTGGGAGCACGTGTCGTTCAAGGACGTGTGCGTCAAGGTGGCGAACGTGGAGATTTACTACAAGGCGCTCGGGTTCTACCTGGAGGAACACCCCACGCAGCTCAATGATTTACTCACCGTGCTGACGCCTAGGGTTGATCACAGCCGCGTCGTCGACTTGATGCGCAAGCGCGACCACTTGGCTTTGGTGAAGCCGTACTTGGCGCAGGCGCAGACGAACAACCTCCAGGCCGTGAATGACGCAGTAAATGAGCTTTGCATTGACGAGGAGGACTACGAAGCGCTTAGGAACTCCATCGACTTGTACGACAACTTTGACCAGATCAGTCTTGCGTTGAGATGTGAGTCGCACGAGTTGATTGAATTCAGGCGAATTTCGGGCCACATTTACCAAAAGAACCACCGGTGGAAGCAAGCGGTGGAGCTGGCGAAACGCGACGGGCTGTTCAAGGACGCCATGGAGGCGTGCGCCCAATCAGGGGACGCGGAATTAGCAGAGTCTTTACTCAAATACTTCATCGACGAACACAAAAAAGAAGAGTTCGCGGCGAGCCTGTACACGTGCTACGACTTGTTGCGCCCCGATGTTGTGTTCGAGTTAGCCTGGATGCACGGCTTGATGGACTACGTCGTGCCGTACATGATCCAGTTCATGCGTGATTACGCGGGCAAAGTGGACGCCTTGTTGGCTGATAAAAAAGACCGGAACACGGAGAAGGTTGAAGCAGAGAAGGAAGCGGTGAAGGAACAGATGAACCAGAACCTGTACGCGCAGTTGTTGCCGGCGGCGCTTCCCGCGCCGCCCATGCCGGGGATGGACCAATCCGCCGCGATGAACGGGGGTTACCAACAGAACATGGGCTCGCCCACCATGCCCATGCCGGGGATGGGCATGCCCCCGATGGGCGGGTACTAGGGTACTAGGGTAGGAATGCTTGCCTATAGCCCATAAGAGAGGTCTCGAGAGCGGAGACGGTTGTGAATGAACAATAATCAACGAAATCGCGAATGAAATATTTGGCCACGTTTTCATCTTGTCCTTTGCACTTGCCCGCGCGATGACGTGCGCGTCGGCGCGTCTGGTGTTGCCTCGCGCGTGCGCTCCTGCTCGCGCGCGCATGGTTATCCCCGCTCGCGTGCGTCGAAACGTGCGTGTTGCCTCTGCCGCCGGCGACTCCGACACCAGTAAAACTCCCGACCGCAAACTGCAGCTCGAAAAAGCGGACGCGTTGCGCGAGGAGTACGATGGTGTATCTACGAGAGCGAAGCGTCTCCTGTCCCGAGGCCAACGACTAGCGGAAAAGATCGACACCCTCACCGCGGGTGCAGAGCGCGCGATGGGCCTCGGCGCGGATAGAGACGAGAACCAAGCGAGACAGCTGTTGCGCGAACGAGCACAGGTAAAGGAAGCCCTGGATCGAACGATAGCCAGGGCGGAGGTTTTAAAAGAACTGGCAAGTAAAATCGAAATTGCAATCATAGTGCTGGAGCGGGAAGCGTATGAAGGTGAGAGGAGTACTGCGGAGGACGCGTCGCAAGTGGAAATCATTGATCTCATGCGTAGTACTCCCAATGAAACCTCCACCTCAACCTCCACCTCAAGCACACCGAGACTCGGAAGCCTGGAAACTGAATTCGCGAATCTGGAAATCAACGTGCTGGAGCGCGCTTTTGCGGCAAGTGGGGGCGATTCGGATTTCGATTCGCCAGCAGAGCCCATGAACAACAGCTTGACATCAGAATCAACAGACTCAAAGCGAAAACGATCCTCACCCAGTGACGGTGTAAACAACGAGACCGTCCCTGGGTGGTGGATACCGGCGACTAATACGCCGGACGACGATGACGAAACGACTAATGAATCACATCCCGAAAATGGAGAGCTCACCCCCCCTCTCGACGCGCTTCTCGCGCTGGACCGATCCAGGGTTTCCTCCGTCGGTGTGACTTGGAAAGACGCGGTGCTGCTACGTTGCGCGTGCGCCGTGCACGGCTCAACCGGCGTTTCCATTTCGAAACGCCTGGAGGGTGGCAAAAGAGACACCGCGTACCGCGCCGCGGTGGACGGCGCGTTGATGGCAGTTGAACGTGAAAATGAAAATGAAAATGATAAATGGACCTCAACCGCGAATCAAGCGCCTTTGCATTATTTATCCGACTTTGCGCGCGACTTGGGGTTGCGACCTGCACGCGCGGGTGCGTTACTCACAGAAGCGGTGGTCCGAAGAGTGGAGACGTTTCTAGTGCAGTGTGCCGCGTTTCTTCGCGCCGGGGACATGGAGTGCGCGGAGAGGGAAAGTGAAACTCTTGTGAAGACGCTTGTGCAGTTTGCCGATTCAATTAATTCTTTCGAGGACGAAGAGCGACTCCAACTCGTCTTCCTGCGTATCCGGAAACAGCTGAAGCAAGAGGAACAGTTCAAGCTGTTTGTGCTGTTCGAGGATAAGCCGGACAGCGTGCGAACTGCGATGGGGATAGCACTGGGGCGAAGGGAAGCCAGTGGGTAGCTCATCTTTTTCTCAATAAAATATGTCCTGAATATCCACGAGCGTGTCGAATCGGATGAGTCATCACGTTGTTACGAAAGAGTAATTCCGGCACCACGATTCGTTCAACACATTCGTTCGGCGCGCGTCCTCAGGCCATGGCTTCCCTTTTGGAGCGGTTCGGGATGGCCCCCGCCCCCCCCGCGGCGAAGCCCAAGGGCCTGGGGGGTTTCTCGCTGCCGTGGAGGTCGGGCGAGGACGTGAAAGGCGGCAAATCGGCGAAGACCAAAACGCCGCTGATTGGCAAATTCAAGGGGTTCCAATCGGGGTTGGTGGACAAGCTGAAGGACCAGGCCAGCGCGGCGATCACGGGGGGTGTGAGTGGCGTGTTAGTGCTTTTAACGGTGTATAAAGTAGTCAGTTCTCGTGAATCCGTGCTTGCAGAGTCCCGAAAGGAAGAACAGAGGGTGATGATGGAACGGAAGGAACGATTAGCGGTGATGCGCAGGTCATTGGCCGGTCCCCTTCGAAGCGCAGCTAGAGACCTGAACACCCGTTTGCGTGAGATCCTACAACCCACCCCCGCAACCGGCGAACAGCGGAACAACTACTTCGCGAGTCATTACTTAGAGGACCCGGAGGAGTCGATTAACACCACACTGTACAGGCTGTGTCGGTACGTGTTTTGGGTGGAACAGCTGCAGAGGGGCATTCGATCTGATGGCGACCTAGCGATGGACGACGCGTGGCAAATCGCAGTGGACGTGCGGCTGGAACGCGTCAGGCAAGCGCTTGCGAGTAGCGACGTTATGGTGGACGCCACGAAACCGAGGGAGCGGCTGTACGACGTAATAGACGCCGCCGTGGCCAGGGACGCGGCGAAGCGGCTAAAACGGGAAAAGGAGGCTTTGATTGCTAAAAACGAAAACGAAAACGCGGACTTCGATACAGGGAACGGGTCATCCAAGCCTTTAGAAAAAAACGGGCCCTCGTTCAAAGCCACCGCGCGGGTGCTCGGTGCTACGGCCGGAACGCTGGCTGCGCAAGCGGAGAGCCCTCAACGAGTTACGGATGATTTGAACGGGGAGTCCAACAGTCAAACTCAAAAACAAAAGCCCACACTTGCGCACGGCGTTTCCTTCGCGCTAACGGAGTCGCCGGACGAACCCGGTCTGCGCGTGGGGCGGTTCCCGTTGAGGCTGTTCAGGGACACGCAGACCGCGATCGCGGAGGTGTTCGGGGAGGAGTACGTTGGGGTGCGGAGACGGGGGGGGGGCACAGTGCGAAAAGCGTGTCTTCAAATTCGTCCACGAACGGAACTCAGAATTCGGGAACGTCAAAGCACGACTCCGGGCGCGACTTCTCCGGCAGGGACGGCGGCGAGATGCTGTACACCGATTTCGTGATTAAGCTCGAGAAAGCACTGTCAAGCGGCCAGGGGGCGAACGAACCCTGGGCGCGGTGGATGGTCCCGCTGCACCTGCAGTACCACCGGTACGCGAGCCTCCAAGCAAGACGGCAGAAACAACTCACGCCGGCGCAGGGGAGGGAGGTTCTCGCGGCGAGGGTCAGGTTGCACCGTGTCTCGCAGTCCCTGGATGAACTCCTAGCGGTGTTACGCAAACGTTTGGATGACCCGTGGTTCCTGCACAGCATGAAACGGTTAAAGAAGGAAGCCGCCAGAGCAAGCCAAGGGGACTCGTACTCGTTCGCGGACGCGGTGAAGGTTGCGGCGAGCAAAGACGTGGAGAGTGAAAAGCTCGCTCCAACCGACGGGAAGCTCGCGATGAAGCGACGAAACGCGACTAAACGTGGCATCTTCGCGCAGTTCCGCACCGCGCGGTTCTTCGCCAGGCAAAGGGTGTTACGCTCAGAGGCGGTGGAGCGGTGGGCCGTGATCCGAGACGCGATTCCGGAAGTCACGCAGCTTGGCGCCGAGTGGTGGAACCGGGAACGCGAGGAAACAAAAGGCGACTCGTTCTTCGGGTTCCACTTCAAAGAAGACGGCGCCAAGGCGGCGCAAGTTGCGGTGGCTTCCGCGCGGTGGGCGCAACGATTTGGTGCGAAGTGCGTACACGTGCTGCTTGATGCTGCGGCGGAGCGACCAGTGCGTGCGCTGGCGTGTATCGCGGCGACAACAATCGCGGGCGTGGCGAAAGACCGCAAGAAAAGAGGGAAGGAGTTTCGCTTTAAACTTCCGAAAAAGTTGCGCAGGCGGTACAAAGAGCGACATAGAGCCGATGTCGCGCCCGTGGTACAGGAAAGCTCTGGACAAAAAATGAACCCGCGCGAGTGGATAGCACGGAAAAGCAGGGAGTTCACGGATTTCCAAACGCAGCCGCCGCTGCCGTCTGCGCCTGCGCCTTCAAAACTAAAAAGCCACCCGCCGCTGACACCGCCGCCACTCTCTGAAGGCGGTGCTTCTTTGACGGCGCCGCGACGCGTACAGCCGGTTCCGCCGCCGCAGCCTCCCGTTGGCAAGGCGCCTCCGCCGCCACATTCGGTGATGCCCTCAACCTCATCGCCGTTGCACATCGAGCACGCCAAGACACCGCAGGCGCCTGTGAAGGAACAAGTGCCGCCCAATGCACCGAAAGCGACTCCGGCGCCGGCACCGAAGGCAACAGCACCAGCTCCAGCGCCTGCTCCAGCGCCTGCTACGACGAAACCGTCGGCTCCAGCAGTTCCCGCGGCCAAGCCCGGCGATAACCCTGCAGGGAAAAGCTCGTGAGTATGAGGATTATGAATAGCATCAATATAACGAATCAATACGAATCACAACGTGTTCATCAATAAATTCTACGCTACAACTCTCCCGTACCGCTCAACACCTCGTTGAGTTCCTTGGCGCAGAAGTAGTACTCCTGCCACTGTATGACGCCGTCACCGTTCGCGTCCGCGGCTGCGGCGACCGCGGCGGTGGCGCTCCTAGGGACGTTCTCGCCCGGGCGCAAAATCGCCACCAGCTCCGTCACGGCGTCGTCAAACGCGTTTGGCGTGAGGTACGCGAACGGAAATTTGTTGTCCGGCTCGGAGTGGTGCGCCACGAACGTCGCGTAGACAGTGTCTTCAAACGATTTTAAAGTTCTGGAGTCACCGCTAACCGTCGCTTTCCCGAAAATCTTGTCGTCGTCGTCCATGGAGCCGAACGCGCCGAAGGACGTGAGCACGCCACGAGCGGAGGACAGAAAGCCGCCGAAGATTCGCGACGACTGGTTTTCGGTTTCTGTGGAAGTGTTTCCCTTCGTTTTTACCCCACTAGCAACCCCACCATCCCCTTTCGCATCTACAGCCCCTTTTAGCATGTCTTTCCCTTTCATACCCGGCGACGCGAGCATCATCTCCTGCGCCAAAACCACCAGCGCTTTTCTCAACGCGGCGTTGAACTCGACGTCCAAGCTTTGTTCCAGATCCAAATCCTCAAAGCCGTGCGACTCCAGCGGCCGTGCGAGCGCCACTGACAACTCCCTGCCAACCATCACCGCCCTCACTGATTTAATTTCGAAAGCAACAAACGCTAACGCAAAAGCAAACACGTTACACATCACTTCCTGCGCCGGTTTCACGGGGGTTACGCTCTTTGCGAATTTGGCAATCACCGCGGGGTCGGGTTTGAACGGCTTTTCTAAACTCAGGTCGGTTTTTAGCTCGGCTTGACTGCTAGGCGTGACTTTCATCTTAATCGCTCTTCCAAGGAGCTGCACTTCAAACGTAGTCAACGCTACGGAGACTAGCGAGGCCAGTAACTCGAAGACGTTGATGTACACCTGCCTCTCCACGGAATCAGGAACGGCCTTGATGTTGTACACCGGGTCCGCCATCAGCCAATCCACGAAAACCTCAATCTCTAACCTCGATTCTTTCGACGAAGATTTCGAAAGGCGGTCCCGGAACGTCTTCAAATCAAGCGCGTTGACGGTGTTTGTGAGACAATTTTTGGACAGCGTACCTACTGAAACCACGATATCAAACCCAAGAACTTCAGCTATCGTGCTTCCATCGATGGTGCCGAAAATCTGTTTCAGAAACCCGACGTACGTGTCGCGTTCCAGTTTTTTCGAAAAAAATAAATTATCGCGAAGACCGAACCCGCGGTTGTTTTCCTTTCGGCTCGTCATGTACGCCTCGACGTACGCCTCAATTATCTGATCAGTAGAGGAATTACTTGTGCCATCGGTACCGCGAGTCGTCTCGCCAGCTTCCCTTGCTTCCTTTGCGGCTAGGCTCTGTACGGTCTCGCTCACGGCTTCTTCCTTGGCTCTTAAGCGAAACTTTAACGGCAGTCCTAAAAACACAAACTCCGCCGTGCCGACGACTTCGCCCGCGAGCGCGACTGCTACCCTAGCGACGTTTCTTTCCAAACTGGGCACTAACCTCGTCAAAAACGGCGCTTTCAGTTCCTCACGGACTAGTTTCGTCAACACCGCGTCCGATAAATGCACGTTCGCCCCCAACTCCGGCCGCACCCACCCCTTGTCGGATGGAAAAATCTCGAGTTCGTACTTGGAGCCGAAAAGCCGGGCGGAGAAACTCTGCACCGTGTCCTCCATGACGTAGATCCCCGCCACGAACGCGTTTCTAATCAGCTCAGTCTCCATCTGCCGCGGAATGAACCCCACGTGCTCATCCTCCTCGTCAAGCACATCTAAAACGAATTTTTCCACGTCTTCCGCGTTGACCTCCGGGTCGATCGGGACGTGATTCCGGTTGAATGAGTTTGTTAAAATCACGGGGTGCCCCAATGCGTCCGCTTGCTTGACGTTGTCGTACAAACTGGTGAACGCCCCGATGGACGCTACTTTGATAACCTCGGTGAACAGCACGGCTTCCAGTTTCATCGCGACCGCGGTGGCGTACCGCTCGCTGACTTTCGTGGCGTATCGCTTGATGATGGGGAACTTTGCGTCGCCGCCGCCGAACGCGCGTTGGATTTCTTTTTCGTGCCGGCTCACATCGGCGCGTACAGAATTCGCCAGGTAAACGCCAGTCGTAGCGGTCGCGGCGGCTACACCTAGACCGGCCACAAGGGCTGGGTTGAAGTGAACACCAGGTAACGTGTTTCTTTGTGGCTCCGCAACTGTGGCGCGGGCCGCGACTTGCACCACGACGTTACACGGCTTCGCCAAACCAGGCGGACCCAGATCCCTCATCGCGTTCGTTTCCGGTAACGAAACGATGTGTGTTACGTTACTCTCGGTGGAGGTGCCGGTGGAAGTCGTGGATGTGCCGTGTCTTGTTGCCCTGACCACTATGACTGTTCGTTCATCCCTATACGAGCACGACAAGCGCGCGAAACGATGCGCATCCAGTCCAGTGGTGCCACCCGTAGCCCCGCGTCGGCGGCACATCAACGTTTTCGGGCGCAAAGGCGCGAGTGCCGAAAAGGACGCCATGGCGCTTTGTGAGACTAGGTACCCTACCCTTTGACCTGCTTTGACGCACAGGGATCGGAATCAAACGAGCGCAACCTTCACGCCCCAGGTGCGAGGAAGATGCGAACGGAGCCCGAGGGCCCGTCCCTCTCACCGCAAGTCCAGCGCAGCGCCCGGTTCTGAAATGCGTTTTCTTGGATGCCTCGCTTTTGGTTCCCCTGGCGCAAAAAGAGAAACCGAAATCAGCTGGGCACTTCGCCTTTGGCCAAAACCTGCCTCGGGATATCCGTCGGGACACCTTCGGGATGCGCTGCGCGTTGGCGAGGCCTAGGGTCGTGCACCACGTCGCGCGCCATCGCGAGTCGCACACAAGTCACCGCGTATCCCACGTCACTAGGGTCACCGCTGATCAGCCCTCGACGAGCGGTGCGACGATGTCTCAAACCGGAGATGGACCTCGTGTTTTTTGCATAAGCGACATCCACACCGATTTCCCCGAAAACATGCAATGGTGCAATGGCCTCAGCGACGTTAATTTCCTAAAAGACGCCATCATCCTGGGAGGGGACGTGTCGGACGACATGCAGGTATTAGAGCAGACATTACGAATATTCAAAAGCAAGTTCAAACACGTGTTCTTCACCCCAGGCAACCACGACTTGTGGCACAAAGGAAAGGGGCAGAGTAAAAGTGATGATGAGGCTAAGAATGATGAAGGCACCGATGAGGAACCTGTTATAGATTCCATGGAAAAGCTTGAACGCGTGTTGCGGTTGTGCGACACTTGCGGTGTGCTGACGAAGCCTACACTACTCAAAGGGACCCCTGGGGTGTGGGTCGTCCCGGTGCTGGCGTGGCACCATAGTTCGTTCGACACCGAGCCCGATATCCCCGACGACGTTAAAGTCGTTCCGCCGCCCGAAAAAGTGATGAGTGACTTCCGGTTATGCAAATGGCCATCGCCGCTGAACGATCTGGATGAATCCGTAGCCAGGGCGCTGGACGACATGAACGACACGCGACAGGAATGGAAAGTCTTTCTGGATGCATTAGAAAACGGCACACCCGAAGAACGAAACGCGGAAATTCTCTCCTTCTCGCACTTTCTTCCGCGGCTCGAGCTGTGTCCCGAAAAAAGGATGCTGTTTTATCCCAACTTGCCCAAAGCCGTAGGTAGCGACTTCATCTTGCCGAGAATAGAGAAGCTGGCGAGTTTGGGGGTGCAGAGTGGTCAGGGTGAGGGTTTAGAAAGCCCTGAAGGGAAGAAACCTAAAGTTCAGAACCCTAAAGCGAACAACCCTGCCCTCCGCAAACACGTCCACATCTTCGGGCACACGCACTTCGGTTGGGACCAGACTCTTGAAAACATTCGATACGTCCAAGCACCTGTTTCTTATCCCCACGAGTGGAAACAACGCCCGGGGAGTTTAACTGTTGGGCCGGATTCACGGGGTGTGGAGTTCGATTTATCGCCTGAGGTAACAGGGGAAACCGACGACATCGTGCGTGTTATGGAACCTCTTTGTATATGGGACGCACAAAAGTCAAGCGGGAGCGGTGGGGAGACTGACCACATGAACGGCGACTCCTCCGATGCGATAAACTTCGGGTTCGTCCAGGAAATGCGCGCGCGGTGGTCCGATCACTACAAAACAAACCCGCGAGAGCCGGACAACACGGAACTAGCGTGGTGGGTCAAGGGGGGACGGAAATCGAGTTGAAAGTAGCATAGAACCAATTGAATGTAGTCTTGAACACAACGCTAGCCTCGTTTCACTCACCGATGCCGAAATAGCCGTGGATGGTGAAGGGCTCGAGCTCGAGTTTGATGTCGGGCTCTTGTTTGATCTCGGGTGAACTCTCCGGCTCGCGCTTGACCTGCTTCGAACTCGGCGGTTCCGCGCGTGCCACTTTGCACTCCGCGAACCTGTCCTTTCGCTTGCCGTGCGCACTTATCTTTCAGCTTCCCGTGGGGGCAGGGGGTGCACACCGCGCAGCAGCCTTTCAACCTGCCGCGAGGGCAATTGTTGCACTCCTTGCAGCCGCCTTTCAGCTTGCCGTGGGGGCAGGGCGTGCACACTGCGCAGTCGTATTTCACCTTGCCGTGAGGGCAGGGGGTGCACACCGCGCAGACGCTTTTCCGCCTGCTATGAGGGCAGAAGTTGCACCCCATGCACTGGCGTTTCACCTTCCCGTGCGGGCATCGCTTCCTTCCTATTCTTCGCGAGCCACGAAACCCCGCGCACTTCGCTTCTGCGCACACCCTACGTCTTGGTCGGTGTCGTGGCTTTTCGTTATTTTCTCGGATATTTTCGGTTTCTGGGAGAAGACGAAAGAAGACCGCCGAAGCCGTAATCCTCCCATTTCCACTCGCGCACCGCCCACGCTCGCGACCCCATCAACATGACCGCGCACGAAGACGTCGCCGTCGGCATCGACCTGGGTACCACGTACACCTGCGTTGGGGTTTGGCAAAACGAGCGGTCCGTGCCCGACCTGCATAAAAGCCACGACAAAGCTTTTCTTTCTCTCGCCCCAACCTCTACAACTGCTTGTCCTGACACGTCCCCTCCGCTCACGTCTCGTGACAAAAACAGCGTCGAGATCATCGCGAACGACCAAGGCAACCGCACCACTCCTTCCTACGTCGCCTTCACCGACAACGAACGACTCGTAGGGGACGCGGCGAAGAACCAGGTACGTCTTCTTCAACTTTCCTTTTTCCTCGGACCGAACGACAGCTTCTTTTGTTTCCTTTTTCTTTCAATGCTTGGTGGCATAACTGACTATCACGACACCTAACGCCTCTATCACCCTACCCTTAGGTCGCCGTGAACCCCACCTCAACGGTCTTCGACTCCAAGCGCTTGATCGGGAGAAAGGCGACGGACAGTTCCGTCGTCGCGGACGCAAAGCTCTGGCCGTTCAAGTTGGAAACGGGCGAGAACGACGTCCCGCTGATTACAGTGCAGTACAAGCACGAGACCAAAAAATTCAAAGCCGAGGAAATCTCGAGCATGATTCTCGTCAAGATGAAGCAAGTCGCGGAGGCGTACTTGGGCCACGAGGTACGAAAAGCGGTCATCACCGTCCCAGCGTATTTCAACGATTCGCAGCGGCAAGCCACGAAAGATGCTGGGTCTATTGCTGGGTTAAACGTGTTGAGGGTGATAAACGAACCGACGGCGGCTGCCATAGCCTACGGCCTGGACAAAAAGAACAAGCAAACCGGCCAGCAATCCACCGTTTTGATTTTCGATTTAGGCGGCGGAACCTTCGATGTCTCGATTTTGCAGATGGAAGGCGGGGTTTTTGAAGTCAAGGCCACGGCTGGGGATACGCACCTTGGCGGTGAAGATTTCGACCAGCGGTTGGTGCAGCTGTTGACGCAAGAGTTCAACCGGAAGAACCCGGGGAAGGATGTTTCGGGGAACCAGCGTGGGTTGCGACGGCTGCGGTCCGCGTGCGAGAGGGCGAAGCGGAGTTTAAGCTCCACCGCGCAAGCCACGATTGAAATCGACTCCCTGCACGAGGGTATCGATTTCTACACCTCCGTCAGCAGAGCGCGTTTCGAGGAAATCAACGCGGATCTGTTCCGCAAAGTGCTGCAGCCGGTGGAGAAGTGCTTGGGGGACGCGAAGTGCGACAAAGGGGAGATCGACGAAGTCGTTCTTGTCGGCGGGTCGACGCGGATCCCAAAAATCCAGAAAATGTTAAGCGACTTTTTCAACGGCAAGCAGCTGAACAAGTCCATCAACCCTGACGAGTCCGTGGCGTACGGCGCGGCGGTGCAAGCCGCTATTCTCACCGGGCAAGCCGGCACAACGTCAGCGGTGACTGATTTGCTTTTGTTAGACGTCGCGCCGTTGTCATTAGGTCTGGAAACCGCCGGCTCGGTGATGACCGTGTTGGTGCAACGCAACACCACCATTCCCGTCCAGAAGAAGCAAACATTCAGCACCTATTCTGACAACCAGACCGCGGTGACGATCGCAGTGTACGAAGGCGAACGCGCGATGACCAAGGACAACCACTTGTTGGGAACGTTTACGCTCCGGAACATTCCGCCCGCGCCGCGAGGCGTGCCCCAAATCGAAGTCGCCTTCGACTGCGATGCAAACGGCATTCTTAACGTAAGCGCAGAGGACAAATCAACCGGCCAGAAAGACAGGATCACGATCACGAACGACAAAGGCCGATTATCGAAAGAAGAAGTGGAACGGCTGGTGGAAGAGGCGGCTGTGTACGCGCAGGAAGACGAGCTCCAGAAAAGAAAAGTCGACAAGCGGAACGAGTTCGAGCAGTACCTGTACTCGGCGCGTAACTCGATTCGGGACGGTAACGCGCCTGGGTTAACAAACCTAACCGAAGACGACAAGCAGTTGATCGAAACTACCGTCACGGAAAACATCGACTGGCTCGATTCCAACAAACTCGCCGAGATTGACGAGCTGGAGGATAAAAAACGAGTGGCGGAGGAGGTGATGGCGCCGGTGATGGCGAAGATGCACTCTCAACAAAAAGAAACGAGCGGCAAAACTCATGACGCCGGGCGGGCGTACGACGACGGGGAACCGATGAGAACTGAAGAGCCCAACATGGGGGGCATGCCGGGTCCGGGCGCGGGCGCGGAGGGACCCAAGGTGGAGGAAGTGGACTGAGGAGAGAGTTGAGACTGATGAGGCAGTTGAGAGAGACTGATGAAAAGACAAAGACACGAGAGACTTGCAAAACTTGTTTTGATTGGATTGAGATACGTACAATCGTTACACAACATTATTTATTCTCTATTTCCCTCACACTAAACCCTTACAGCGGCACCATGTCCTCCCCCAGCGCCCTTAACTGCGTGGGGGCTTGTTCCAGCACCGGCGCGGTCGGTAACGGCGGCATTTCCTTGAGCTGCTCCTCCGCTCTTTTCGCGGCGGCGACGACTTCCTCGCTCGCGACGAGTTTCCGAAACGTCAACCGCGCTTTGCGCACGAAAAGAGACAAGTTGTCTGTTTCGTTGCACTCGTTTAGCAAATTCGTGAGGGACTCCACATTGGGGTCCGCATCCACGAGCTCGTACCCGCCTGAAGGCACGACCCTGACGGCGACCATGAACTCCCTTTGGTGGTCACCAGGGTCCACTTTGGAAAAGTAAAACTTTAACGATTCGTCGTCGCTGTTGATTTCAAACCGCAGGCCCAGTCTTGTTCGGTACGCCTCCACCGCGGTGGTGTGCGCCTCCAAGTTATGCTGCTCCACCGCTTCTTCGCCTTTCAACGACGTATCCGCGGTTTCAAGCTCGCTTTGTTCTCTCCTGACTTGCTCGCGTAACAACTGTAACTGTTGAGGCAATCCCTCCCCGAGCTCTTTCGCCTGCACCGCTTCCTCGCGCAACGCATCCAATTCGCCCCGTTCGTACTCCTTACGACGTGCGAGCTCCTCCCCAGACAACGCCAGGTCTTTTTCCTTCTCCACCAATCGGACGTACGTCTCCTCGCTGTCCATCATGTTGCCCTTGTGCGCCGCGACGGCTTCCTTCATGCTCAGCTCGCGCGTGGCGCACCACATCTCAACCTGTCCGCGAGCGGCATCCAGCTCGCCCTGGAGCACATCCAAATCAACCACGCCGGACACGTCCACTTCGCGGGTGGCAACCGCAGCCATCGTGGAGCGCGAGAGGAAGTACCGACGCGTGAGTCAAGCGAGACGCGCGTGATACGATATCAACGTGCGTCGTGCTGTGACGCCAACGCACAGGTCGTTCAAAAGACCCCTCTCGCTTGTTTGGCAAAATTCGACCGTTTGTGCGTGATCTGGTGTGTCCCTCATTTTGACGGTCTGTTGAAGGTCTATGGACTAGTTCCGCCTCGCATTCGCTCGTTGACTCGAAGCCGCGGCTATTTTGCGTTTTGCTTGGCAAGCAGACGAATGAAAGAAACGTGCCCACCGCGTCCCCGGCGTGGCACTCGCAGGGGTCGGGTGCTGGTGCCCGCGACTCCCCTGCTTGGCGAAAGCTCTCTACCGCCGGTCATTGTAGCGTTCACTCGGTTCCCCTCGTAGGGGGCGGCAGGGTTTAGCCCACCGCACACCCACACCCCCCCGAAACATCTAAGTGTCGTTGTTCCGCCTAGTGGCCTTCATTTCCCAGGATGTCAGGCCGGGGCAAGGTGGGGTACGCGAATACCGTGATGTCGTACGTGACAAGACGGGGCCGTGGAAAGTCACGCCGCGGAGGCTCAAGGGTAAGCGCGTACACCCCATCTTATGACGGCGACTCCCGGTACGACGAGGGAGGAAGTTACCACGGAGACGGAGATTCCCGGTACGGTGAGGAATATTACGATGATGGGGGTGAATCTTACTACGAGGGCTACGACGGAGGAGATCCTAGTCCCGATTTGGGGTACGCCCCCCCCGATTTCGAAATCGCGGAGGCGCACGCGGAGGAACAAAACCCGCAACACCGAACCATCACGAAACCGTTCCAGCTCAAGCCGCTTGATTTGAAGCGCTACGGCGTCGGCGTCGTGCTGTACTTTACGTACATGAGGACGTTGAGCTTTTGCTTCTTCGTGTTGGCCATATTATCCCTGCCTAGCGTTTACCTAAACTTGACCGGCAACAACTACCCCACATCGGATGACCCGACGATCGGGATGATTGAGCAGTCCAGCCTTGGGAACTTAGCACCCCTGTATGCGTGGGAAATGGGAGGCGCCGTGAGAAGCGACGAGGACGGGACGCAGGTAACGGCACCTCCGCTCGGGAACGCGCCCCCATCGCCGTCTGAGTGGGTAAACTCAACGGAAATCGGGGAGTGGCAGCACGGCGAAGTTGTGACGGTGTCGTACTTCGGCTTTGCGACTGGGAAGGATGAGCTGTTAGTGGGTCTGAGTTACTTGAATCTGTTTTTACTAGCCGTGTTCACCGCGTTCGCGTTCGTCATCGGCCCCATTCAGGAAAAGATAGTAAAAGAAGTGGATGAGAATTTAACCACGATTGAAGACTACTCCGTCGTGATACGGGACATGCCCCCCGACGTGAACGACTCCCAAGAGCTGTGGAAGTTTTTCGATAAAAGAATAGGCAAGGTGCAGGACGTGCAGCTGGCGTACAACACTAGTGAGCTTCTTGGATTAGCTTTAGAGCGAGAAAAAGTCAAAGGTGAGTACGACAGCGCGTTAGGACGGTTCCAGAAAGCCAGGGAGGACCCCGACGTCAAGGACAAGACGCTAAACAAGAAAAAGGAAATCGCGCTGGAGAAAAAACAGGAGGTGCATTCGATTGATGCCGCGATACGCGCGATTCAAAACGACCGGATGGGGGACCCGCAAGTCTCCATAATGGCGTACGTCACGTTCCAGGATGAAGAAAGTTTTTTGAAATGCCTTAAAGAGTTTCGACCCGGGTTGTTCGCGTGGTTATTTAGACCGAAAAGACTGAGGATGCGTGAGATGTACCGGTTAGTGGTGAAGCAAGCCCCCCCCCCATCTGATATTAAATGGCAAAACCTCCAGTTCGGGTTCTGGGAACGGCAGTTTCGGCAATTCAACGTCACCACGCTCACCGCGGTTGTTTTGGGCATCGCGTTTGTCGCAATCGCCGGCGTAACAACTTTAGAAAACGAAACAACAACCGAGTACGACGGAGAAGCGTGTCGTCTTGATTGTGCGTATGAGACAGATCCTTTAACACTGGAGAACGTGTTACTCAGAGATATCTATAAAGAGTGCTGGGAGATTGACCTGGCGAACGGGGGAAACGCGTCGGCGGCGGTGGCATCCAGCGCGTCAGAGTCAGAATCCACTCGAAGACTTCTACAAGACGTTGACGGTAACGTTACTGAGTCTATTTATTCCACCGACCCAAGCGATGGCACCCCAGGCCAGCAAGACGCCGTAAACGCTTATAACGAGCGGGTTGGCCAGTGCGGCCCTTTCGACGCGTTTTGTTACGCGTGTTACTGCCTAGAGCACATCGACGCCGTTTCGATTTTCCGTGAGTCGAGCTACTGTTCGCCTTATGTTGCCGGGTTCACTTTACAAATTATCGCGCGAGGGGCATCGCAGGGGATTATTTTAGTGCTGAACATCGTTCTGAACCCGCTACTCATGTTCCTAGTGAAGTACGAGCGGCATCACAGTAACAGCGGCGAGCAACGGTCGTTAATGGTGAAGCTGTTCCTAGCGCAGTTCTTTAACAGTTCCATTAATTTGCTCGTGATAGAGGGATCGTTTCCGGGTTTGAAAAAGATGATCGTCGGGACGTTAGCGCAAGGCGTTCTGTTCGAGGGCGAAATCGAGGATGCGAACCCGGAGTGGTACACCGAAGTTGGAACATCACTTGCGATTGCTATCATCACGAGTCCTCTAACCGCGAGGTTTGGAACGCTGTTAAGGTTCATTAGCTTCAGGTTGAAACGATGGCTCGCCGTGTCAAGCGCCGTGACGCAGGACGAGTTGAACACCGCGTTTGAAGGGTACGAGTTTGATTTAAGCACACGCTACGGAGAAGTGTTAAACGTCCTGTTCGTCACCATGGTGTTCTCCGGCGGCATGCCTATTCTGATCCCCTTCGCCGCCATCACGTTCATGATGAACTACGTCATCGACAAGTTTGACTTCGCGCGGTGCTCGAAGGTTCCGCCGTGGTATTCGAACGATCTTGCGGAGGCGTCCGCGTCGTTAGTGGCGTACAGCGCAGTGGGGCACCTGATGTTCGCCGTGTGGGCGAACTCCTACTACAGGATAGAAGAGGACCCTTTGGTCAGTTCCATTCTTGGTGGCGTTTTGTATTCCCTGTGTGACGCTTGGCAAGCCTCGGCGCCGAAGCCGCTGAACGACTTGTTCGGAACCGTTTCTGACATGCGGGAAGTCGGGCGACGGGCGTTGCAGAAGAACACGGCGTGGTACACCATGATTCTGTTTCTGTTAAGTTTTGCGCTGATTTGCAGAACCATTGTGTCCGTGTCCCGAACGGTGTTGGCTGAGCTTTTTCCGGGGACGTTCGCGCGAGGGCTGCGGAAAGCCGAAGACAACCCCCCGTTTGATTTAGCGGTACAGGGCGAACAACTAGTCGGCCCGAAAACCTACTCCATAAAGGAAGACCCGAAGTACGAAGCCGCGTTCCGGAAGATCGTCTGGGAAACAGAAGACAACGACGTGCTGAAGAAATGATATGTAGATTAGAGGTTCTGAAGCCAATTTATTTATGAGACGAGATACCCATACACTGTCAAACCTAACTCACCACATACGCGTACAGATTCGCCTCGACGCCTTTTTCGTGGTAGCTTTTGTTCCCGGGGAGGTACGGGACTTTCTTTCTTTCGAAGGTTTGCCAGGTGCCTTCTTTTTCCATGGCATCTGCTATTTCTTCCCATTTCGAACACATGTCCGTGCGGCACGTGAAAATCACCAGGTTCTGCGTGATTCGCGACAACTCGCGGAGGAGGTTTCTTCGTGGCACTTTTTTAAACTCGTCGCATTCCAGGTACGCGTCAGGGTCAACGTACGTCAAAACGCCTACGCAAAACGTGACATGGAAATGGTCGTCTTCATATGGTGCTGTCGCGACATCGCACTGGCTAACGTCCTCGCCAAGCCAATCACATCTGTTTAGGTCATCGCAGTATAGGTTTTTGTATTTCCCGGACTCACGCGCGCGCTGCAGCAGTTTCGGGGAAAGGTCCATCCCATCCAATTGATTCTCATCGCCCTCTCGCAACACACCGGCTTTACACAGGCTCTCCGCTTGCAGCCCGTCCGCGCACCCGACGTCCAAGATGCGCAGCCCGTTTGCGTGGTCGCTTTTGGGGATCGCACCTGTGGAAAGCGCGCGGACCAGGATTTGAGTAGCGTGTTCAGGGCACTCATATCCCCAATCGCGAACTGTCTTGGCGTAAACCGATTTGTTAACATCGCCCCCATTGTCCACGACATCACCCCATGCGTCATAAGTCGATCGCACGGATTCGGAGTCGAAGGATAGGCCCAGGTCGCCCTCCATGGCGCGCGTCATCGCGGCAACCGGGAGACCGCGGGGGGTGACACGCAACAGTGGCACACGAGGCACGCGGGGGTGGGTTTTCTAGCATCGCGAATACTTTATGTTTCTGGGAGCGGCCGAGAAACGCTCGAGAGTCCCTGAAAGTTTCGCTGGAAGACACAACGTCGTGCGCACGACACACTGCATGATGTCCTCCAACACGAAGCAAGAAGCCGATACGCATACGAGCGGTGATATCGCGGCCGCCACGACCGCTACCAAAGCACAAGACTTGATCCCGGGCCTTCCCGACCATTTCGTGGTCACGTACATCCTCAGATCTGAGAATCTGGCTGATCCCATAGATCTGGCGCGAATTCGAGCTGTGAGTAGGGGGATGTGCGAAGTGGTAGAGGCGAAAGGGCGTTCTTTGAGAGAACTTGATGCACAGGAAGCCATGAGGCTTGGATGCTTGAGAACGTTGAAGCACTTGCATCGGCAAGGTCGTCTAGGTCATCTGCATAACAACCATTTTTACTGTGGGTATACGGCGTGTTACGGGCAACTCGAAGTTCTGAAGTGGTTTCGCGCAAACGGCTGCACGTGGGACGCGGGGACGTGCGCGGGTGCGGCGCATGGCGGGCATCTCAAGATGTTCCAGTGGGCACGCGCGAACGGCTGCCCATGGGACGAGTTTACGTGCAAGAGTGCGGCGAGGGACGGACAACTTGAGACACTGCAGTGGCTGCGCGCGAACGGCTGCCCATGGGAAGAGCAGACGCGAAGGATAGCGGCGACACTCGGGTACGTCGAGTACGACTAAATTCCATGTAACAACCGAGAGACGATTACTATGGCTTTCAATATCCTGTGGCTTTCAATATCCTAGTTTGTCGTTCAGACTGGAACGACCGTCCCCCGTCTGCCCCTTCGGCGCAACAAAGCCCCCCCTGGTATCCTTCACGACTCCAAACTCCTCCTCTTCACCCACATCAAACCTGTGATGACCCCCGAGCAAGAGCTGCATGTCCTCCGCCACTCGCGCCTCCACGACGGAAACCAACGACGTCGAAGTATCAGTCCCGTTTTCTTTTCGTTCTTTCGGGTTCCGAATCTCCAAAACGCTTGCGCCGCGTTTGTGCGCCGCACGCAACTGGTCGGGGGCGAGGAAGCCGTCGGAGTCTACAGTAACTGGTGCTGGTGCTGGTGTTATTTGGGGTGCAGAAGCTGTAGCAGGAGTTACATCCGGCACTTTCGTCCCCTCCGCTTCCGTCGCCTTCTTCCGTCGGTCCTCCGCGGTTGACATCCCGACCGGCAGTTGAGCGTTCGCGGCGGACGTCGCCTGGTCCAC
>TARA_B110000977_G_scaffold94023_1_pt1 | contig 26358 bp, 17 predicted proteins | sample TARA_B110000977 | Tara Oceans TARA_B110000977 (sample SAMEA4397798) | marine metagenome | biome: Polar Biome; feature: [SRF] surface water layer (ENVO:00010504); material: water (ENVO:00002006), including particulate matter (ENVO:01000060) such as... | depth 5 m | reverse complement strand
CGCCGCGGGGGGGGTGGGTGCACCGCCTCGCCTCGGGCGTGGAGCGTATCTATGAACGCGTCCACGAATGGGGACCACACCGGTGCCAGGGTGGCGCACCGGGCGTCCCTATCGAGCGGACGACTCAAACCCACACCCATGACGCGACTCGTCGTCGATCGTGTCTTCCGATGTGAAACCATTTCGGTCAAACGCTCTCATTTTCTCAATCCTCGATGAATACATCGGTGTCGCGTCACAGATCTAGGCGCACAGGGTGAGACCGATGTCAGCGCTGCGGGACCTGGTCGGTGGAGGCGCCGGGGCGTCGTGTGCGGCTCCTGATGAGCGCGTGGGGTCTTCCAACCCCCTCGGCCGCCTCGCGGACGCCGTGCTCGGCGACCGGAAGGGCAAGCATCCGGAAACGCGAAGGGCGCCGAACGGGGCGCCGGGCGCGTTCGCGGACCAGTTCCTTTCCGAGCAACGTTTGCAAGGCAACCTGCTTGGGATGGATGACCCGTCCTTTTCCGCGCTTCCCGGCGGTGCCCATCCCGGGATGCTCGCGCCAGGGGCTGGAGACGTCGCGGAGTTCCTTCGGTTCCGAGACCAGCACCAGCACGGCCCAGTGCCGGGCGGTCCAGAGCATGGGTTCTCACAGATGCCCTCGCGCACCCCCGAGCACCCCGCGCTGGCCAGAGCGCTGCGCTCCGCCGTCGCGAGCGCGGACCCCCGGTCTGTGGGCGCAGCGCCGCCCATGGCGAGCGATTTAGCCCTGAGCCCTGCGGAGAAGACGGTGATTCGCGCGCGCTCGGCAATCATGGCGCGGCATCTCCACTCGGACGCGCACGAAGGCGCCGTGCACACGCGTTTGCTGGACGCGTTGTCGCCGCTGGGCGTGGACCCCGCCCCTTCAGGCGCGATGGACGGCCCGAGGCAGTTCCACGGCCCGCAAAACGCACAAGGCGTGGTTGGCCCGGGGCCGCACTTCGCGAGCGCGGAAACCGCGGCGGACGCGCGTCGGCGATTCGCGGCGAACGGTACTTCGGCTCAAGGGTGGGCTGACGATATCGCGCGTCTGCAAGTGCGAGACGGACACACAGCAACTGCCGTGCCTGGCCCTGGAGGAGGCGCTGCTTCGGTTTCGCAGAACCGTCCCACCGAATCTTGGGCCGAGGAGTTTAGCGGCGTGAAGCAATCCGCCGGCGTGGTCTGGGCGGAGGAGTTTCATGCGCCTCCTTCGACGGGAAACGCGTGGGCGGAGGAGTTTCGACAGGAGCAAGAAACGGCTAGCCGTAATGGACAAACGCCTTTGAGTGCGACACAGTTAGAAACCGCGGCGCAATCCGGTCGAGTTGCTGACACCCTTCGCAACGACCCGAGCGGAAAGTTTGCGAACTCGCAATTTCTTCAGTTCATGTCGCGCATGAGCCACGGCGAAATTGTCGTGGAAGATAACGAGGTTCACGAAACAGGCAGGGTGGGGCTTGATGAGGCACATGGCGCCACAGGAACAAGCTGGGCGAACGAATTCAGCACGGAACAGGCGCGTAACGGCGGGTGGGCCACTGAGTTTAACCAACCTGGGCCTAGCACCGCGTTCGGCGCACCTCCGCCCCGAAGTACGCAAGCGACGCTGGACGGCGCTGCGCCCACCGACTCCGCACACAGGTGGGCTGATGAGTTCGCCGATTTCGCGTCTGGCGACTGGGCCGCTGAATTTCAGGAGCTCGCCTCACGAGGCGAAGCCGGCGAGTGGTCGCACGACAGCGTGTGGAACGCTATAACTGAGGAAAGTAACGCGCTAAAAAACGCAGACCGTTTGCACTACGAGTTCATGAATCCCAACCCGTACCTTGGACGTCCGGACTGTTTATCCATAGGACGGGATATGTTTAGAAGAGGAGTGCTATCAGAAGCCGCTTTGGCGTTAGAAGCCGCTGTGCGCGCCGATTCAAATTTCTGCGAAGGCTGGCGCTTATTGTCAACAGTGCACGCCGAGAACGACGACGACCGAAGGGCAATCGCGGCGGCGACGAAAGCGCACGAAGCGGACCCGACGGATTTGGAAGCGCTTCTGAGTTTAGGGGTGAGCCACACGAATGAATTGGACCAAGCGGAGGCTACCGGATACATGCGTGCGTGGTTGAAGCACCAACCCAGGTTTGCGCATCTGGAAGCTCAACACAGTTCGCAATTCGCCAATAACCCAGAACAAGGCAATACCCCAGCGGCTACTTTGGAGCTGTTCAAGCGTGCTGCCGCTACCGCTCCGAGGGACGCGGACGTGCACGCGGTGTTGGGTGTTTTAGCCCACCTAGGTCGCTCCTACGACAAAGCCATCGATGCGTTCAACAACGCTTTGGATATCAATCCGAACGACTACTCGCTGTGGAACAAGCTCGGGGCAACTCAGGCTAACTCCGCGCGAAGTGCGGATGCGATGGCGGCGTACCAGCGCGCGCTTGACTTGAAACCCAACTACGTCCGCGCGTGGGCGAACATGGGCATAGGGTTCGCGAACCAGGGGAAGTACGAACAGAGCTGCGGGTTTTATACGAGAGCGCTTTCCTTGAACCCGCACGCGGAGAGCGTGTGGGGCTACCTGCGGATATCGCTAGGGTGCTGCGGGAGGATAGACTTGATGGAAGCGGTTGACCGGCAAGATTTGGAGCGACTGCAGCGAGAGTTTCCGCTTTAGTTTTGTGATTAAAAAATCACTCACTTACGCGTTCTTGCCTGTATATCAACCCTCCTCTTTCCAACCTGACTTGTTTACTCGCTGATGCCGAAGTAGCCTCAGATGGTGAAGGGCTCTTGCTTGATCTCGGGCTCTAGTTTGATCTCTCGGGCGAACTCTCCGGCTCGCGCTTGACGCGCTTCAATCTCGGCGGATCCGCGCGTGCTTGTTCGAGCTCCTTTGCAATCGTCGAGCGTTTCTTTTCTGCTGCTTTTTCAGTAACTTCCAGCGACTGCAACTTTGCTTTTTCCCTGTCCAGTTGCTCTTTGAGATCCTCCTTCTCGCACTCCGCCCTGTGTTTCTGGAGCGCCTGTTGCGCATATAGCACATCAAGTTCTTTCTTTTCCGTTTCCAAGACTTGGCGTTTTCTTTGTTCGGCGTAGGGGCTGTCGTTGGACTTGTGGTTGTCGTGGTTGGAGCACAGGTTGCATGCCAATTTTAGCCTGCCATGAGGACAAGGATCGCACTCTATGCACCGGCTTCTCCGCTTGCCGTGGGGGCACCCGGTGCACGCCGCATAGTTGCCTTTCACCTTGCCGTGCGGGCAGGGGGTGCACGCCGCGCAGTGGTGTTTCACCTTGCCGTGAGGGCAAGGGGTGCACTCCACGCAGCTGTCTTTCCGCTTGCCGTGGGGACACGGGTTACATTCTTTGCACCGGTATTTCTCCCGTCCGTGCGGGCACCGCTTCAGTCCCATTGCTCCAGGTCAGTCGTCCCGTGCCGCGCGCAACGACGTGTGCTCGTACACGCGAAGAGGGGAGTCATAGCTTTGAGGTGACGTTTAGAAAAAGTTTTCGTCAACTCCGATGAGTGTGCAAACAGTCTCACGTGCTGGCTGGGCACTTTTCCTTCCCGCGAAAACTCCCGGTGTTGCGCACAACACGCCGCACCCGCAGCTTAGTCCAACCCTCTGCACTACCTGGTTCCATCGCCGTTCGATCCACTGACGATAGCTGGTACGCGTGCGTGATTGGAAGAACGCGTAAGGAGCTTCCGAGGAGGAGGGAACAGTGATGATGACCGCGCCGTGTGCGATCGTGACGGGGATGGCATCCCCAGGGACCGCCCCGGTGGCGAGCGGGGCGCGGCACTCTGCTCGCCGCGCTGAACCCGTACGCGCATCTCGGGCGACCGTGTTGGGTAGATCAACAGGAAGCGCATCGCACGATCCGATCAGCACTATAGGGCGCGGCACTCGTCTCACAACACGCGCCGCCCGCGATGTCGATGTCGATGCTGCGCGATTGCCGATCCCGGAAGATTTCACAGAGAAAGATGATTGCCAAACACAGAGTCAGTCTTCCCAGCCGATCCAAAAACAGGTCTGGGAAGGCCTTTACGGAAAGCCTTCTAGCATCATTGCGAGTACTGATGACTTCACCAGCGCCAACGCGTTCGACCCTGACGAGTTCATCCGCAAGCTGGATAAGGAGTTCCTGACCGGCACGTCGGATGACGGGTCAAATCTAGGCACGCAGGGCGACGCCGTGGCCAAGGGAAACGCGGCGGCTGTTTTGGAGCGCGCGTTGGACCCCGATGGCGGTATAGGCGACCTAGACTACCTCCAGGAGCTCATCGCGATCCAGGCTGGCGGCCCGAAAAACGTCGGGTTCTTCGGAACAAGGAACATGGGCTTCCTGCACCAGCAACTCGTGGAAATTTTAAGCTACGCCTTGGTGTTGACGGAGAACCACATCTTCACGTCAGGTGCTACTGGCACGAACGCGGCGGTGATTCGAGGCGCGTTGCGTGCGGAACGGCCTGACCTTCTAACAGTAATCCTCCCGCAATCAGTCTCGAAGCAACCCGAGGAGTCGCGTGAGCTGTTGAAAAAGGTTGAAAACGTGTTGGAACTAAAATATGACGCGTTGCCGCTGAGTGAAGCGAGTAGGAAATGCAACGACGACATTCTCGCGAAAGTGCAGCAAGTGATTTGCTTCGCGTTTCACGACAGTAACCTACTGTTGGACACGTGTCACGAAGCCAAAATGCAAAGGAAACTCGTGGCGCTGTTTTACTTGGACTGATTGGGGATGAGGGTTTGGAGGTGGGTTGGAGGTGGGTGAGTGGAGAGAGAGGTACAGTGTACCTACGCTAATTGTAAGAGTAATTAATGGAGTTTGATTCAAATTTAAAAACTCTCTACACAGCTATCATATATAACTCACCACTACATACCATCCCCTTCCCTTCTCGGCGCTGCGACCTTAAACGACGCGAACTCGTCCAGGGCTGGGTTTTGTTGTTGCGCGCTTTGCAAATCAGGCGGCGGTGCGAGGGACACGGCGCGGAACGCCAGCGGAGGAAGGAGCGACGGTGGGTTAATTGATGGGTTAATGCCCCCTGCGACTCCAGACCCGTTACGTGCGTTACTCCCATCCGCGCCATCTACGGTGAGGAACGGCGCGGGTAGCGGCGAATTATTGGGGTTATTCGAGAAGAGATCCGTCAATGTGTTGCTCACTGCCGGCGCGGTGAAATCAACAACCGCGTCGAACACAGTGCCGGCCCCCGCTCGTCTCTCCGCGCCGAGGGGAGGCATCCCGGGTTGAATCGGCGATAACTGATTGCTATCACGCCGGGATGCACTTCTTTGCATACCTGGCGTGTCCCCAGCCCTCCCTCCATCCTCATCATCTCCACTGTCCCACCCAACGTTCTCCCCGAAGTCGTCCTCCAAGTCATCCTCCACGTACCGCCCGTCGTACGAGTTTTCGAAACCCGCGTTGGCGAGCATACCGGCGCGGTTGTGCTCGGCGTGAGGATTGAACCGGGTTGAACTTTTGCCCGCAGGAGATACACCAGTGCCTGTAACACCCCGTACACCCGTAAATGTAACACCCCCACCCCGCCCTCCCTTGTTCTTCGCTCTGTTATCCCTCATCTCCTGTCCCATCATGACGTGCGTTTTTACTTTTATTTTTCGGGGCGCCCCACCTTCGGATCCGTGAAGCACGTACTCTTGGTACGTAGGCGCGAACTGGTGCACCGTGTCGGATACGACGTCGTTTATCTGTAACGCGTGCGCTGCGCCTCTGAAGACTCCTAAAGCCCCGATACCCCCATCAGCAACATACACAGAAGCCGGAAAAGCTCGAAGCATCATCAAAGAAGCGATGATCATCTCGCAACAAATCAAAACGTTTTGTAAAGCGCGGCCGTCTTCACCGGTTGGGAGGTCTCCGTTAGACACTAATGCAGCACACAAAATCGATTGCCAAAAAGTCAAAAAGATGACACTCTTAACCAACACAAATTTCAGTAACGGCTGAAACGGCTCCAGAAGGTCGTGCGCGCCTAGGTAGAACAGCAGTAACGCGTATAACGCCACGGTGTACGAGACGTTGTAAATGAACGCTACGTAAGGGTACGCGACGTCTGCTCTGATTTCTTGGTCGCCGTACACTTTTGCCCAGACTAATGTTAACGTCAACGCCGCCAATATAGGTTTTATGATCACGAATTGCAGGGCTCCTCTTTTGCACGCTTTGACGTAGGCACCATCGACTGCGAGTGTGGGGAGGCAGCACGTCCCCGTCACCCATGATGGGTATATTTCTCTTCCATCTGCGCGATTGGCGACGTTGCCTGCGCCTCCGACGTACGCCAAACACAGCGCGAGGAAATTATAAATCACCCAGCTCTCGTAGCAATCGCGTATGGTGTCTAAGTAGATTCCCGCGTCCCTGTCTAGTAAAGAAATCCAGCTACATACGGCGTACATGGGGACCATGAACAGAATGCGGATGATGTACCGCTGATGTGCCGGCTGGGTGTAGTTGGTGAGGTGCGTGAAGATCTGGGATTGGATTTTTGGGGATTTTGGTCAGTCTGGCGAGAAGATGTGATGAGATTCAACGGGTGGGGACGGGTGATGGTATGTGCCAGTCTCAGTGTGGTTCCTAAAGACCTTACTCCACTTACCTGGTACATGCTTATGATCGTTGCGGTTATGCACAGCACCCCGGTGATGCCCAGCGTGGCTGAGTCCTGGAACATCGTGGCGGTTGTTCGGAGTCACCGCTGAGATGACCTTTGAGATGAAGTTGGCACCCGCCACGTGTGGCTTTTCCGCGACGCCCTACGGATGCCGCGAAGGTGCCGGCGCGTACACGCCTTTTCCGCTCTGTGAACCCAAACGGGTTGCCTTTCCGAAGTGCTCCGAAGCGCGACGTCAGGTCTGGTCACACGTCGCACGGCCCTGTGCGTCGTACACTGAGACTCGAACCCGCGGCAACAACGTTTCGAACGACTTTTTTCCAAGCGTGTTTCGAGACGCTCGAACCGGCGAATCGGGCAGATCATATCTCAGACAGTTACGGAAAGTCGGCGCGCGGCGCGATCTCGTTGCATCGCGGCTGACTACTGCGCTGTGGACACTTCAATCCGCGCAGCGACGTGGCGTGTGCCCGTGCGCGTGAAGATACGATGGGCGATGACGAGCGCCCCGCGCCTAGCACGTTGGAAGAGCGCGAAGCTGCGCTCTTTGAAGCGGAAAGATCAATGGCCAATCTGCACGTCGCGGAAATCACCGATCACGCGTTTTGGGAAACGCAACCGGTGGGGCAGTTGAAGCCCGAGCTGGATAAGCAAGGCCCTGAAGGTCCTATTGACGACCCGATTACCGTTGCGGAGGTGCTGCAAGGGGGGTACGCGTTGCCTGGCGCGTTCGAGTGGAGCAGCTGTGACATGAACGACCCCAAGACCCAAGAGGAAGTATACGATCTGCTTGACAAAAACTACGTCGAGGACGATGATGCGATGTTTCGGTTTTGCTACAGCAAGGAATTCCTGCGGTGGGCGCTTCAACCGCCTGGGTACCACATGGAGTGGCACCTAGGTGTGCGCGTGAAAGACACGGGAAAGATAGTCGCGTTCATTTCTGGAGTTCCTGCGAAGATGGTCGTCAACGGTACGAGTATAGATCTTGCGGAGATCAATTTCCTGTGCATTCACAAAAAACTCCGAGCCAAGCGATTGGCCCCGATGTTGATTCGCGAAATCACGCGAAGGGTTAACTTGAAAGGTATATGGCAAGCCGCTTATACTGCTGGAGTTGTGCTGCCCAAGCCCATAGGCACGGCTAGGTACTGGCACCGATCCCTGAACGTCAAGAAGCTGATTGAAATCGGGTTCACGCATCTGCACGCCAGGATGACGATGAGCCGCACGATCAAGCTGTTCAAGCTGGAGCACAAGCCGCAGACGCCCGGTGTGCGGCCGATGACGGATGCAGACGTCCCGAAAGTCACAACTTTACTGAACAAGTACCTGCGTAAGTTCGCGGTGGCGCCGCACTTTACGAAACAAGAGGTTAAGCACCACCTGTCTCCCCGGGACGGCGTGGTGTACTCGTACGTCGTGGAAGACCCCGACGCGCAAATCACGGATTTCATTTCCTTCTACTCGCTACCGTCGACGGTGATCCAGGGGCAGGGGGGGCACGACACCCTACGCGCGGCGTATAGCTATTACAACGTGCCTGGTAAGACACCCATCAAGCAGCTCATGGAGGATGCTTTGATTTTAGCGAAACAGAAAGACTTTGACGTTTTCAACGCCCTGGATTTGATGGAGAATTCGCAGTTTTTGAAGGATCTTAAATTCGGAATAGGCGACGGGAACTTGCGGTACTACCTGTACAACTGGAGGGTGTCTCAAGTGGTGGATCCGTCGCAGATCGGGCTGGTGCTGACGTAAAAGGGCCTGAGAATACGCTTATCGTGAGGGAGAGGTTTGAGAAAGACACGTATTGACGAAATACGAATTGATAAAAGCAGTTGAGTTCTTATTCTTCCAACTTATCAGATGCCCTCATTCTACTCTCTCCTCACACCTTTTCTATGCCCAGTACTGTCCGTACTCCCCCACTAGTATGTCTTTCCTTTCCTGAATTTGCCGCAACAGCGCGTCACGGCCTACCGTGGGTTCGTTGCGTTTCCAAACAACCGCGTCGCGCGTAGCGTCGTTCAAAACAGACGCGGCGAGCTGTTTGGTTTTCGTCACCAGCCACTGGTCGTCGTGCAGAAGAGAAAGTGCTCTTTTCAGCTCAGCGAAATACATAGCGCGCGAGCCGGGAACCTTCAGGACCGCATTTACTAGATGATTCCACGTACTTCTCCCGTCGCTCTCTGTGAATATGTCCTGCGGGTGTTCCCTGTCGCAGAAGAAAATGGAGTTCCACCACTCGCAGGACTGCACGCAGTACGTTCCGCTGGACGCTCTGCACGCGGTTTTTCCATTAGCATCGCACCGCGCGTCTTTGTTCCTGTAATCCGTCGCGAACGAGTCCTCCATGTCCCACGGTATCCGCTGCCATTTACCGTCGGTAGGATCTCTATAGACGTAGTAGTTTTTTGTGCACCGGTCCTGGTGTAACATTGCGGTCTGCGCCGCCATCTCGCGCGTCACGGATTGGACGTCGACGGCGGAGTATAAGCGGTCACTCACTTGAGTCGGCGTGCCTTGGTCTTCGTTGACGAACTTCAAAGCTTCCAATAATTGCGCTAAATGGAAATTCGCATCCTGCACGTCATTTTCGGAATCCGAGTACTCACCGTCAACTGCGTACCGGTACACTTCAGGGCACGGGCCCCAGTTCAGTTCCCATTCTTGGTCGTAGCGGCACGGCGCCCACGTGGGGGCGGGCGGTCGGAGGTTGGAGAGCTTCCAGTGCACGGCTTTGAACAGCGCGCCTTTTGGATCCAAACCGTTTCGGTTCAAAAAAGAAGAATCCACCTGCTCAACTATTACGTACAGCCCGTAAAACACGCCGTTACGCCTTAGCACTACGTGTTGCGCCGCTGAGGACGGGACCCCCAGTCGCTCAAGACTCGCGGCGGCCAAAGTCTCTCTCAGATAACTTTCAGATCCCGGCTCGTCATACGCGCTGTGCAAATTGATCTCCTCGACTTTGTATTCCTTCCCGCTGTCCCAGGTTATTCTGAAATCCCGGCCGCGGAAATCGAGCTTGAACTTGCGCTTGGGCCAATCCTTTGTACCGCCTTTGCCCCACATGTTCGGGTCGCCCCTGCGCCCAGATCCGCGTCGGCGAGCGGTAACGCCTTGGCCGTAAAATCTTACTTTTCTGTCCCCCGCGTTGTCTGACCCGCGGCTCTGGTCGAACGCGATGAAACTCTGCACAGGGAAGTCCCCTCGCGCGCGTTCCGGTTCCTTCACGAACCAATGCATCGTCGGTAACACGCTTTCCCTCGCGATCGCAGAGGCGTCGACGACGGCTCCGTAAAACTCGTCGTCGCGATTCGGTTTCCGAGCGCTGTTTTTGGCGCCGGCTTTTTCCTGAGCCACGACCCAGTACCGAACCATCTCTCCTTTGGGTGGTAATTCTGTTGGCGGGATCGCCGCGACTACGGTTAGGTACGGTGAGTCTGTGCCGTTTTCGGTTCCCGCAGCGGGACGCATCACGATGAACTTTTCCGGGCCCCACATCGCCTTGTACCGTAGCTGCGTCTCAACAATATCGCCTCTTCGAGTCCATACCTTGTCCCCGGAACTGTCCACGCGTCGCCACCCGACTTTCGCGGTAACCACGAGCGCGGCACCGGAAGAAACCTCCGCGGGTTTGGAGTCGAGGGAAACGTCAAGGAACAGCGCCTCTTGCCCCTGCGCCGCGGAACAAGACGCGAACACCGCGAGCGTGAGGCATGCCAGCGGGGCGATGCGGGCGAGGCGCATAGTCGGGAGGCGACGTTGGTTCAAGTGCGGCGAGGAGTGCGTCACGAAGGGGGGGCGTCCGCGTTTCCTTCCTTGTGTTTTTCGTTTTTGCGTTCCACCTGTCAGTTGGTCGTGCGAACACCGACACTCGGACCTTTCCTCGGACCTCTTTCGGACCTCGGGCAGGCGCACGTTTTCCTCGACAGTGCCGAAAGAAACTCGTCTCGAAAGAAAAGCTGAACTCCGAAACCAAAATGGCCAAAAACCCACGAAAAACAACGACCCAGTGCCCACAGCGCGCCGCTGGCCCGCTGTGATGGGCAACAAAGGCGGCAAGCCCCGGCGAGGGCGCCCTAAACCTCCGCCTCTGTGCGATGCAACGCCCTCGGGGTTCGATTTATGCGCCGAGAGCTTGCAGCAAAGCGGCGTGGGATGCGTTCGGCTCGATGATGACGGGGCGATTGTCAATGGGAGATGTTTTCGCGAAGCGCTAAAAGCGATGCCGCACTTGGCCTCCATAGGCCCCGGCCATCCGCTTGCGATTGCCCCTGATCAAGATTCAGCACACGCCACGGGTGCACACACCACAGGCTGGGGCTCATCATACAACGCCGCCCGAGAGGGCTTCGTGTTCTCCAATGGCGAAACGTTTGGAGTCGGAGTTGACACCGCCGCCGCCGACTTTGAGAAAGCAATGTCAGATGCATTCCAAGTCGCGCTCGCGACTGTACAAGAAACGCTCGCCGGCATAGAGCGGCGCCTAGAGTTACCCTCTGGTTGGTTCGAACAGAACTTTGGCCCTTTAGCAGACCACACGCAGTGGCACGTGAAGCGGTACAAACCCGAGTGCGTGTCGGAACACGCCACGACCACTGACGGAAAGAAGGTGTTGCTTCCAGTCCATACCGATCCCTCGTTGATAAGTGTCCTTGTGCACCACGCCCAAGGTGTCAACGAAGGCGCGCTTGGTTTGGAGTACCTTGCCGAAGGCGGACACGGGGAGTGGACAGAGGTGCCCCACCACGGCCACGCAGTCGCCACGGTTTTCACAGGAAGCGTTCTTGACCGCATTACGGGCGGAGCGTTTCCGGCGGCGAGACACAGAGTGACTTCGCGAGACGAACACGCGTCTTCAGAACGCTTAGCAACTACTTTCTTTTGGCGACCCGCGCCGCACGCTGTGCTCCGCGTCCTCCTCTCGCCCAAACTCCCAACCCCAGGTCAGTTCAAGGAGATGCGCTTCGGCACGTGGTGCACGCGCACGGCGAAGCGGTACCAGAAGCACAAAAAACCAGTCAAAAAACCCGAGAAGATTTTGGAAGGAAACGCCGATGCTAAAAACGAAAAACCAAAACCAAAACTTAAGTTCAACGAAAGCGAAGAGAGCAAGCGATGGCGGAGGGGTTTAAAGCCAGAAGGCTCGCACGAAGAAAGAAAAGGATCCACTAGTGCTACGAAACGCACTAAAACACCTCCACCTTCGTTACCTATTTCTTTCGATAAAAAAGACACGCGTCTCGCTTTACTCGGCGGCCCGTTGTTAGCGGGCAGGGAGAAGTACTTGGGCGGCGCTCTCGGGAGTGACGGGTTTATCTACGCGATTCCCGGATTTGCGAAAAGAGTTCTAAAAATTTGCCCCTCAACAGGAGGAGCGGAGTACGTCGGACCCGATTTCACGAACGCTCCGTTCAAGTGGCTGCGAAGCGTTACGTGTCCAAAATCGGGCGCTATTTACGGGTTGCCCTGTCACCACGACGCGGTTTTGAAAATCGAACCAGGCGTGTTGATGGATGACGGGAAGTATTATGGTGAGCCTACCATTTCTTTGATCGGCGAAGGCCAGTTCGGCACCGGGGAGTGGAAGTTCCACGGAGGCGTGTTGTCGCCCAACGACGGGTGTTTTTACTGCATCCCCCAGTTCGCGGAAAGGGTGTTGCGTATTGATCCAACAGATGACTCGTGTCAATTGATTGGTGAAAAGTTTCCAGGGCGAAACAAGTGGTATGGTGGGCTCTTAGGCGCCGATAACCGCATATACGGCGTCCCCCAGAACGCAACTGGTGTGTTACGGATCGACCCACGCAATACAACAAAACCGTGTCAGTTATTCGGGAAATTTTCTGAGGGGGGTTATAAATGGCACGGAGGCACTGTAGGTCCCTCTGGCGAGATCTACGGTATTCCAGCGCACGCCGATAAAGTGTTGAAGATCGTTCCAGGCGACGTTCCATTGATATACGAAATCGGGACTGAGAAACTACGAACGGGAAGGCACAGAGACGACGGCAAGTATAAATTCTTGGGGGGTGTTCTCGGCCACGACGACTGCATTTACTTCATTCCCAGTGATTCGGATTTTGTGGTCCAGGTTGACTGCGCCACCGAGAAGGTTAGGGAAGTCGGCGAAACGCTGGAAGACGAAACTATGGTACAGAACAAGTGGCAGAACGGCTTCGTAGGTGCCGATGGGACGATTTGGGGGATACCCCTGAAGGGCGAAACAGTATTGACGATAACTCCGAGTGACTGTTCCGAATCCGGGAAAGAGCCAGTCGTGCGCACAGTCGGTGGGCCATTCACTGGTCTGAATAAATGGGAAGGGGGCGTCATGTCCGCATGCGGAAAGATGTACTGTATGCCTCTCAACCACAAGCGAGTGCTGGAGATTGACCCGGCGAGGGGGGAAGACGGTTTGAGCTATTTACAGTTTGGGGGAGGGTTGAGCGTGGCGAAGAGTACCGCCAGAGCGGCAAATGCCGGCCAGAATCATGATTGAATGAAATTGTATTTCTTTTGTAAACTGTAGTGACCGAAGCGAACGCGTCACGTCGCATGGAAGTCTCAGATCTTAGTATTTAGAAAGGAAGCATCTGGACTATCATCCACTGATATACCCCAGGTTCTGTACTGTACAGTACGGAACCTTAGGAATTTCTTTGGATGATAGCAATTTCGGTTCCGTTCTAAATATTCAATCAAAGACTTCCAAGCGCCGTAAGACATTCGCTTCCTATTGTCTCTCTTCCTTTGTCTGTCGTTTCCCTTGAGTCATTACTCCTCCTCTGTCGCGAGTTGCCGCACTTTCCGTAACACGTCCGTCAGCGTTACGACGTCAATCGGTAGCTCGTGTTCGCACACGTACACTCGGTGCACGCGGTGTTCGTAAATGACCTTCAGCAAATCGCCGAATTTAGTGTCCGGCGCAACGGTGACCAAGTACGGCCCGCTCTTGCGAAACCCGCCTTCGTTCATCTTGGCGAAGAAAGGGTTCCGGCGAAGTTGCACGGTGGGAGATGAAGGTTCAGATGATTCACTGTGCGTCCCCGAGAACCCCGCGTAGGACGTTCCGTGCGTTAACGCCAGGTACTCGGCGATGGGCAACCCCAACACTCCGAAGTGTTCCGGTTCGATGGTCCGCATGTCGGATACGGAAACGTTGGCAATTAACTTTCCTTTGTCGTCAAGCACGCCCACGCCACTGACACCGCTGCGGACCATCAGCGTGAACGCCTCGATCGCGGGGGTTGTGGGAGGCACGGTTTCGAGGTTTTTGGTTTTTTCATTGTCATCCGCTGTGACCAAGCCCAAGTCTCGCAGTGTCACGTTTGCGAGTGTTTTGAGTTTATCCACGTTTGCGGCGAGAAATCGTACCGCGTCACTCATGGAGATGATTTGGCAAATCTCACCGGTGGCGTCGAATATCGCGATCCTGTGCACCGCGCCGTTCGCAGATTTCTTGTCCAGGAACCCGTCCGAGATAGTTTGCAAGAACGTATGGCCGGCCGAGTTGGAGTCCGCTTTGTACAATAATTCGGCGTCGTCCCCGAGCAGCGAGATGAGCTTGGTGTTCGCGACTTTGTGCTCCACGGCGTGAAGCACTCGCATCCAGGACAACGTGTTCCTTCCGTGGCCTGTCGGTAGGGGAACAGGGAAGGGTGGGTTCACCTCATCTTGCCGCGGCGACGACGGAACTGCAATTTTTTCGTCTTCCTCCTCGGGAAGCGCTCTGACCAGTGCCCGAAGCGCGTCCCCAACGTCGAAGAACCCCAGCAAAACCGGACGCTCGCGTCCCACGGAGTCGTCGTAATGCTCGGTGTGGATCTCGTCCGCGTGCAACGGGTCGGGCTGGATCAGAACCGGGGCGCCTAGAATGTGATGCCGGGAGAGCTTCGCCAACGCGTCGGAAAGGCTTGTGTTGTGGTCGAGCGTCAAGACTTTTGGCTTTTCGCCGTGGCGGCCACCGAGGGTCTCCTTCTTGGGAGACGGAAGGCTCGCGACCGATCGGAGGACTTCGAAGAGCGGCGTCGCGAGTACGGTACGCGCTTCCGCGCACACCTCAGCGGGTAACGCCGTCGGCGCCATGGTAAGTGAGCGAGTTGTTGTTGTCGTGTGCGCGTCGTTTTGCGTCGAGGCTTCCGAGAAATGCGTTACAGTGTCGTGGTTCTTTTTTCGTAACGTCCCAGAAAACACCAGCCACAACTCCCCTCGCGCCGCACGAAACCTAACCACCACTCACTACGATGACCTCAAACGCGACACACGCTACCAATACTCTCACGGATGGTGATATCGCGACACCCACGCGTCAGCTCGACACGGGAGAGGCCTTCCTCGGCCTCCCTAATCACCTCGTCGTCCAGCACATACTCAGATCTGAGTATTTTGACGATCCCGCAGATCTCGCAAGGCTCAAAGCAGTGGGCAGTGCGATGCGCGACGCTATAGATGCACGACGACGGTGCACCTTGTCGCGCGACCCTAATGAGACAAAGCTTCGGGTTACGGAGTATTGTGCAGAATATTACGCGGAACTCGGATGTTTAAGCGCGCTGAAGCGCCTGCATCGGAAAGGTTTCCTGTCGCAAGAATATTTTGCGTCCCCCGGGCGAATTTGACAATCAATACAGCCTTTGTGAGGCAGCGGCGACAACAGGAAAGGTTGAAGTGTTGAAGATGTTGCGCGAGAGCGGCGTACGGTGGAACAAACGCACGTGCTCGGCGGCGGCACTGAACGGGCACCCCAAGATGTTGCAGTGGGCGCGCGCGAACGGCTGCCCGTGGGAAAAGGAGACGTGCGAGTACGCGGCGAGGAATGGGCACCTCGAGGTGCTGAAGTGGGCGCACGCAAACGGCTGCCCTTGGGACTATCTCGTGTGCAATTACGCGGCGAATGATGGGGGCGGGTAGGGGCGGAGAATGACAGGTAATCAACTCGAGCTGCTACAGTGGGCCATCGCGAACGGTTGCCCTCAACGAAAGTGAAAGTGTTCGAAGCATAATAGGTATCTTCATATTACCTCCCTCGAATAACTCCCAACAACTCCTGATGTATCTTCCCATCCCCCGCCACGCACACCTCGCCCTGGAACTCCCCGTTCTTAATCGCGTCAACGGAGCCTTGCCATTTCAATTCATCTCCAGCCCAGTCCGTGAACGCCCCCCCCGCGCCAATCACGATCGGCACCAATGCCATGTAGTCGTAGGGTTTCAAATCCGCCTCCACCACGACGTCACACAGACCCGCCGCTAATAATCCGTAGGCGTAGCAGTCGCACCCGTACATGGGAACCTTGACGGCATCCGCGACTCGCAAATAAGGGGTTTCATTGGGTCCCTCAAACATCAGTGGCGTCGTGGCGTACATGTACGCATCTTTCAGGGTTGCACACTTTCTCGTCTCAATTTCCTCGCCGTTCAACGTCGTCTTCTCGCCGTCAATCCCGACCCACCGCTCCTTCAAAACTGGCTGATCCAGAATTCCCAGAACCGGTTTCCCGTCGTGTAACAAAGCTACTAACGTGCCCCACAGCGGCTTACCCGTGATGAAGCTTTTCGTGCCGTCAATGGGGTCGAACACCCACGTCCATTCCTGTTCGCCGCCCTCGCCTAATTCAACCCCGTGCTCCTCGCCGAAAATAGCGTGAGAAGGAAAGTTTTTCTTCACCAACATTCTCATCACCGCTTCCGCATCCCGGTCCGCGATCGTCACCGGGGAGTCATCCGTCTTGTCATCGATCGTGAGTTTTTTGCTCCTGAAGTATTTCGTCGTGATAGTAGACGCGGCGTTCACCAGCTCGTTCGCCAGGGAGACGTACTCCGGGGGGACGGAAGCAGAGGCCATCACGGCGCACGGGAAACGGGAAGGGGTTTGCAGGTTTTTGCGGCGAAACCTTTCCGGGCCGCGGTTTCGGGGGCGTGATGACGCGAAAGGTGCGGCGGCGAGACGCGCTGCAGCGGCAGACATCGCGAATGCACACGAGCCACCAGCCGAGGGTCGAGCGACGCGCGCTGTGTTGGTATGGCGGAGCAATATAGTCGAGACGAGGATACACCTCGCATCAAAAATTTCTGTTTTTTGTCAACCCTCGCTACTCAACCCTGATGACGGGGCAAAAAGTAAAGCTCTTCGTCGCCCGTCCCCACTAGTTCGCGCACGACTCGCCAACTCGGCCGGCCGACGGCTGCTCTTACGTTCGTGCGACTCGCTCGTTTGCGCTCCGCACCGTTCTTGTTTGCCCGGGTCAAGCACCGAACCCGGCACAGTCTGTCGATCTCGACTTCTCACGTGTTCGAAACTCTACATAGCCTTCGTTTTGCCGACGCTTCGGTCGCGATGGACACCAACCGGCTTTCGAAAGAGCTGCGGGAGATCGCGGGGGACACCAAGTCCGGGGTGACCGTGACTGTGTTAGGAGACAACCTGGCGCACATGCAAGGAACCCTGCAAGGTACGATGGGTTAACACCGGCACGCTCGGCCCAAGACACAGATCGCCCAAATCATAGTCCCTCCTCGATTTTGAGTAATAAGCCAAATGCTTTAGACGTTCCGCGAAGACGTCCCCATGAAATAGTTACGTATCTGACCGTATCCCCTATATATCCCCTATAACCCATAGGCCCTGACGAGTCCCCCTACGAGGGCGGCGTATTTTTCGTCGACATCCAGCTCACTGACGCGTACCCGTTCGAGCCGCCTAAAATGCGGTTCATGACCAAGGTGTGGCACCCCAACGTGAGTTCCGCGAACGGCGCCATTTGCCTTGACATTCTGAAAGAACAATGGAGCCCCGCTCTTTCGATTAAAACCGCGATGTTGTCGTTACAGGCGTTGCTTTCGAGTCCTGAGCCTTCGGACCCGCAAGACGCGGTCGTTGCGCGTCAGTACATCAACGAGTACGACGCGTTCAAAAAGCAAGCCAAAGAGTGGACGCAACAATACGCGTCGGCGAATTCAAAAGATGAGAAACTGGAGCGGCTCAAGGAAATGGGGTTCGCGGAGAACCAGGTCAGGGCGGCGCTTGGGCGGGCAGCAGGGGATGAACAGCAGGCGCTGGAGCTTCTTTTAACAGGGCTGTGATTTGGGGATGGAAGGAGTGGTAGGCACCAGTTTCCCTGATACGTACAACTATCTGACGTGCGTCTATGAATTTTCGTTCTTTTTCGTTTCCCCGAAAGGACACCTCGTTTTTTCTTGGTTGCTCGAACGCTATTTCGGTAACGTCCCACCTGGTACATCCCGCACATCCCACCGCGCATCCCGCGCACAACGCACTACACCACGTGTGTGTTGACCTCGCCTCGCGTCATGCGACCGAACCTCGCGCGTCTCGCGCGTATGCTTTCGCTCACCCTCGTCGCCACGCTCGTCGTGTCCGCCGCGGCACAGGACTCCGCCGGTCGACGTCCTTCGAGTTCGTCCACCACTCGCACTGTGACTATCTCAGACGTCGAGGTGACTCGCGCGCGCGACACCTCAACCGACACAACCGGCACATCGACGCTGCGCCAGGCCCCTCGCGTCGTGGTGCGCGGCGAGCTGCGTCTTTGCGGCGGCGAACCTTTGCCTTCTACGCTGTTCACGTCCGAAACGGCGTTGTGCGTGGAACAGAACTTACCAGGCGTCACCGCAGGCCAGGTCCGGGAGAAGAGTTTGGATGTAACCGGCATCAACGTAACCTTCGCCGGCCTTGAAGTGGACCAGGCGTACATAAGCAACCCGTCGTTGTTCACAACAGGAACGGCGGATGGGCGCGGACTGTTCGACTGGATTAACTTGGGACAAGAGGATATGCCTGAACAAAACGTGCCCGACGACGACGAAGACGTTTTTGCGAGGTTTGAACTCGACGTGGAAGGCTTAGGATTATTGATGGAATCATCCAAAACCTCCGGAACCCTCGAGTCTGTGGTGAAGATCCAACCCGCTGGCCGGTACTACTACGAAATCGTGTGGTTCGAGCTGTCGCTCACGGTCCCGACGTTTTACTCAGGCGCCGTGAACACGATCGTGGAGAAGGGGGAGCGACTCGATACGCCGAGCGCTGAAGTGGAAGAACAGATAGACGACCTCGTCTCTGGCTCCGCCGTGTTCTTTCCGTGCACAAACTTCCTCGGCGCGATCCGCTGCGAGGAAGAAGGGATAAGCGTGTGAGGGATGAGGTTTAGTTGAGGAAAACGTATAGTTCGCATACGTTGGCAGAGGCATCAGGGTAACATATTTTGGCGCACGGAGATGCCATCTCTACATACTTGCAGTGAACTAAACCAATTGAGAGATATCGTTGATCTCATGTTTGTCTATCTGCCAAAAGGTTTTAGTTTGTTGTAAGTATATAGATGTGGAAAAATTCTTCAAAATCAGGCACCCTGATGCCGCTGCCGACGTACACATCAATAACAAGACAGGGCACGGAGCTAGAGAAAAGTTCTCGACGTAATTAAAAGAAATATCACTACACTGAACTGTCACTCATTCGACCTTCCTCTACCCGCTCTTCCCGGTCCAGGAGTTCCGGACGTTTTTCTCGTCCCAGGCTCTTTCTTAGCAGCCGCTTCGGCAGCCTGTTTCGCAGCCGACGCGCGCCTCGCCGCGCGGCGCGCGTTCGCTTCAGGGTCAACCGGCGTAACCTTCTTTTCGGGAACAGAGTTGCCCCTGAACCCGCCTCGCCCGCCTCCCCTCCCCCCAGCATACCCCCCCCTTTCTCGTCCCCGGAACGCGGGCGAGTTGCCCATCGCGAGGCGTGCGCCCGATGCGGTGAGGTCCGCGGCGAGGCGGTTGTTGCGACCGGAAGGGTTAGTATCGGAGTTTTTCACGTCAGACCCATACCCACCCGCATCAGCATCTGCTTTCGGTCCACCACCCCCCGGCGCCAATGCATCCTTAATGACATCCAGAAACGGCGACGGATCGCAAAAGTCTGTTTTTCCAAACCTTTGGCGCTTAAACGCCCGGCATAGAAACAGTTTCCGCTTCGCGCGAGTCACGCCGACGTAAAAAAGGCGCGTTTCTTCATCCTCCGGTTTCCCAGTTTTCTCGTCGCGCTTGAACGGAATCAAGTTATCTTCGCACCCGCCGATCAAAACGGTGTGGAACTCCAGCCCCTTCGAGGCGTGCAGGGTCATCAGCCGCACCGCGTTCGCGGTCTCGTCCTCCGACCGAGTTTCAGCGCTCATCAGCAGCGAAATACCCTCCAGGAACTGGAACAAACCGTTGAGACCTATTTTTTTATTTTCCTTCTCACGAACAGAATTCAAAACCTGCTCCAAATTCCCGACTTCGTTCGTCTCCACCAGCGTATCGGTATCCTCCGCGATGCTCATCAGCTCGCAAATAAACCCCCACCGCTCGTCGCCGTTTTCCTGTTCCGTGACGTACTGCTCGAACCCTACTTCTTGCACCACTTCTTTGATCAAATCACCTGGTGTGGAGCGGTCCATGAAATCTTCTAAATTTCGCATCGTTTGCACAAAGCCCGAAACCGCTCGGTGCGCCGCTTTCCCCACGCCCATCTCCTCCGAGGACGGGAGCATTTGGTCATCAGGCACGTCAGGGTCCGCCCACCGTCGTCGTAGCAACGCGGAGCCCAAATTCTGAGGCATGCCGTCCTCCCACGGCAACGTCTCCGCCCAGGTGTTGAGTTTCTCCAGCGTGCCGGGGCCGATTTTTCGGGGAGGGGTGTTGATGATGCGCGACAGCGACACGCTATCCTTGGGGTTACTCAACACCCGTAAATACGCAACACAGTCTTTGATTTCCTTCCTGGTGTAGAACGCGGTATCCCCCACGACGACGTGCGGCACACCGGCTCTGATGAAGGCCTCTTCAAGCGGCCGCGACTGCGAGTGCGTGCGGTACAGCACCGCGATTTCTTTTAGCGGCACTCCGTCTCTCGCCGCCTTCGCCGCTTCCCTCGCGCAAAACTCTGCCTCCTCAATCTCATCCTCCACGGCTACTACTGCTACGTCTTTGCCCCCTGGAGTGACTGCATCTAGTTCCAAGGGCGATCTTTGAAAGCTCTCCCCAATAACAGCTCTTGCTGCCTTCACTATGGTCGACGTCGACCGATAATTTTTCGTGAGCAGCACGGTTTGCGAATCTTGAAAATCAAAATCAAACTTTTCCCGTATGTTCGCAACCTCGGCGCCGCGCCATGAGTAAATGGCCTGGTCCACGTCCCCCACGACGAACACCTTGTTTTGCGGTTTGGCGAGCGTTCGTATGAGTTCATATTGAGAAAGACTGGTGTCTTGGAACTCATCTACTAACACGTGCCTCCAGCGCTGCTGGTAGTGCTGCCGCGCTTCGTCGCTCATTTGTAACAACGCAACCGCTGAACTCAACAGATCGTCGAAATCAAGCGCATTGCTCGACCGCAAATTGGCTTCGTACTCATCGTAAACCTGCGCGAACTGATTGATCACACCGGGGTCGTGTTTCAGGTTTGGCCTCGTGTCAATCAGCGCTCTTAACATCCGTTCGCCCGACACGCCGACGCAGTGATCAACCGCGCTTTTTGACGCGCTTATGCGCCCCTTCACTAACCCCGGGTCGACTTTCTTTTTGTCCTCGTTGAACCTGTCGACCAAAATTTTCCGAATTAGTGCTCGCGTGTCGCTCTCATCGTAAATCGCAAAGTCGTTCCCCCGGCCGTACGTTTCCAAAAGGTGCACGTGTTTGCGCAACATCCTGGACGCGACGGAGTGGAACGTACCGCTCGTCACCGCCTGCGCGTTTTCCACGCCTACGCTTAATTCAAGCCGCTCCTTCATCTCCCGCGCGGCTTTGTTCGTGAACGTGATGCACAGGATATGGGATGGGGGTACGCCTAGTTCGTTTATAAGGTGCGTCACTCGGCCGACTAACACTCGCGTTTTGCCACTGCCCGGACCTGCTAAAACTTTCATCGGCACAATCGGCGCTAAAATAGCCGCTTTCTGTTCATCGTTCATGCCGTCCAGATGGGCGGTGGATTTGGGTTGGTTTGAAACACCATCATTGTTCGCCATCGTGTGCGTGGGCTGACGCCATGATTGATCGCTCGCGGGCGGTGTAGGCGTAGGCCCGGGAGGCAACGCGCCGAGCACCCAACCTCGCCTCGTCGAATTCGTGGTTTTCCATGAGACGTGCCCGCCGACGTTTCCGATCGCGCTGTGAAACACACTGCTCCCTAGCCGGCGTGCGGCTCGCGACGTCATCCCTTGTGGACCCAAACGCCACCCCGGGGAACACGGTCGGCCGCGCGGCGACACGACGCAAACGCGCGTCCCCACGACCTGCATGCGTGCGCCTCAGACCTCTGAGGGGCTTGATTTCATTTCGAGATCAATGCGGTTGTGAGTTTCGGTGTTGATATTTTCAGCCCACCGGTTTCTTTGCGATTAGGACGTCATCACGCTTCGCCGGACGCGACTGTTCTTCAAACTATGCCTTAATGGGATTAAATAAATAACAACTCATAAAAATACCTATTCGCTTGATAAATATACCCCCCTAGCTCGAAAACACCAACAAGTACTGCGCCAACCCCACCAGCGCGCCTAGACACCCGCCTATGACTATGAGTTTGATTTCGTCCTCCTCGAAGACGGGGTGCAGGACGCCTTCGAATTCATCCGGGGGCAGTTTTTTCATAGCGACGCACACGGTTTCCTCCACCTCCAGCGCCAGGTCCTGGTACCCATAACTACAAGGCACGCACTTCGGCAGCTCTTTCACGAGCTGCTCCGCGATGTGCTCGCGCATCCTGTTGTACGTCTCCGCGCCTAGCACCAGCGTCGCGGCTGGTTTCGCGGCGCCGAGCGTAACGTCGGTGAAGTGCCGCGTGTTCCGCATCACAAGCTCCCCAAAATCCCCTTTCAACCTCCCGAACATCATCTCCTCCCACAAGTTCTTGGCGTTGCAGAACAGCTCCTGGTTGAGTTTCGCGAACTTTTCCGAAACTTCCTTTTGCCGGCGAAGAAACGCGCCTTGAATCGTCGTCAACCCGCACAGAATTTTTGTCGGGTGAATGGGGCGGAAAATTAGTTTCAACGCGACCCAATTCGTGAGGTATCCAGTGATGAACCCGAACGCGGGCAGCAAAGGCCCTGAATACGAAGGAGCCAAGACATCCACTATGTAAAAAACAACCATCTGCACCACGCCGAACACGAAACCGAAGTATGCGCCTGAGTATTCTATTATCCGAAACTCGCTCTCGCCGACTTCTTGAAACATACGCACCACGTCTTGCTTGTTCGCTTCGCACAGCTTGACGACCATTGATTTTAAGTCCAATACTTCGTACACGTGGTTCTGAAGGTCCTCAATCACGTCTCGTAAAAATTCAGGCGCACCCACCATGGCTTGCTTGACCAACTCCGCCTGGACGTACGTGGGGAGGCCTTCCCAAAACTCGGGCGCTTCTCGCCGCGCGACGTCTTCGATGATCCGATGCATGGACGGGGTCATCTCAGGTGCCAGCGCCTCTGCGAACTTCAAAGGGTGGATCTTGCCGAACATCACCTTCACGTCTAAAAGCTTGGTGGTCATCAAGTCGCACAGAATGCCGGCCATCTTCCCCGCCTTCGCGGGGATGATGCCTTGCCATCCCCCAAGCAGCCCGAACGGCTGCCCAGCAGGTTGCGCGAACTTCAGCGGCGCTGGTGTGAACTCTAACGGGTAGAACGTCATTTTCAGCGCCACCACGTTGGTGACATAACCCACAACTGCGCTGATGAAGGGGATGATGATGTATAGCGCGAAGTGCGTCCCGGACCCGGCTTCCAACGCAGCCAAGTCGCTGGAACCCAACAACGATCGCCCCGACCCATCCCCGGAAAAATCCCCAACCCCCAACTCATCCCCGAGCATCTTCCGATGGCCCCAACCTACCCCGGACGCCACCAACGCCGAGGTCACCGATGTGGCCGCCAGGAACAACATCGCACCCCCACCTCACCGGGGGGGCACGCCGCACGACGAGACACACGTGCGTCCGCGTTGTGAGCGTTGAAATCTATCTCGTTATTTGACTTTTCGGCACCGAGTGTTCCCCTCGCGTTCTGATTTTGATCGGGCGAGTTGCCTGGGGGCATCGGGGGGCTCGTTGAACCACGCGTGCCTATGCGTAGTAGTGTGGTGCCAGAGTGGAGAATTCTGCGCTCCTCCCGCCAAAATTGGCTACACGTGGACTTGATTTTTCCGCCTCCTGCACTTTAACGTTGCAGTCGGTCACGGCCGCCAGGCTCCCACTCTGCTCGCCGCGCGCGCGGCGCGATGTCGCCTACGCGGTCGCCTCCCCGCGCAGTCGAAACTGCTATGAAGACACCTGTGTCGAGCCAGGACAGCCCGGACAACCGGAGTGGCGCTGGGAGTCCCGACTCCATATGCCCCCCCGGTCGATGCCTGTTCGCGGTAGTCATCCCGCCTAAAGAGCATGACGAGCCGGAAGACCAGAGGTACGGTTAAATGCGAAGTGAGATTGTGTCCGGACGCGTCACAGGGTGCTACACGCGTACACTCTCCAGACGTGTCCACCCATAACAGCTTTGTCCTCGAGTACGCATGACATAAACACCTCGCAAACGCGGCGACGGCTTGGTTACCGCTTTTACAAAAAACCCGCCGCTTGGCGCTTTTTGACCGCATTATTCTTTTCCCTCGCTCACCATCCCACCCTCCCCCCATCCCCACAGATCCCTCATCGCCTCCAGCCTTCACACGATGCCTCCGCGGTACCGCGTGGTGGAACATGTGTGCGGCGCGGTCGCGTACCTGGGCGAGGGAACCCCTTCCCCCGACGCAAAGCCAGCGCACGCCCCCCAGGTTCTGAAAAATGACGAGTGCTTGGTGGTTCTTGTGTCTCCCGACCTCGCCGCCAAAGCCGTGGTGGAGGCGTTCAAAGCCGCGTGCTATGCGCAAGAAGAGCCAAGAGCACGCGCGGTGGCGCTGAAACACACACTGAGGGATATGAGCTCCAACTACCGGTTCTCGTTCGTGCTCGTGGATTTGAACACGGCGCGGGTGTGGGCGGCGTCCACGGCGATGTCGTCGCCAGTCGCCACCGGCCACGCCGCAGACGGGACGTTGCTCGTAACGTGCACGCGCTCGGGTGCGAGGGCCGCGACGGCGTGGCCGCCCCGATGGGCACAGCCTCCTATGGGGCACAGAAGCTCGCCAACGCAATCCACCGACCGCCACGCAGGTAACAGCTCAAATCGCACCAACGCGTGGGTGGACGTGACTAAACCGAATCGCCACAAGAAAACGCCCTCCTTCGGCCAATCGCCGCCGAGTAAGTTCGGGATGTCTTCTTTCGAACATGTTTCGAACATGCCTGTGACCCCTGAACGCGAAGCCCGGCCCACGTCACCTACCGGCACGGAGCGGTCTCGGAGTCGCTCACCTGGCGCGTCGTCGACGCATAGCACCGGGACGGAGGCGAGCGAAGCGCGCAGCGAAGCGGCGTACCTCGGGTCGGTCACCACGAAACTGCAACATTTACCCGCGGGGCGGTTTGTGTACGGCCGGCGGCATTTACAGCCGTTCGAGTTTTCCGCGTTTTGGGGAAGCGCGGAGAGCACTAGGGCTGGAGCGAGGGCGACGTCTTCACCGAACGCGGATGAGAAACCTGGGGGGGGCGTTGGGGACGCAAGAAGAGGCAGGGATTCACCTCCTCAAGACAACATTTTGCAAACTGGCCGGGCCCGGTTCTCGGACACGGGGTCCCAGGGAGACGCGGTTTCGAGCTGGCGCAAAAAACCGCCAGTCTCGCCGGCGTCTGTTCCCAGTGGAAGTAGTCCGGGAAACAGGGGAGACGGGCAACGGGAAGAAAAGCGAAACGCGTGGTCGCGGGTGAAAACAAACGATGCGACGCCGTCGCCCTCGGGGAACGTTAAATCACCGACCCCTCCGTCTTTCCGCGCGATGCTTGCGCGTAGTAACTCGGCGGAGGATTCTGCGGGAAGTCCGACGTGTGGAGGGTTGACCCGCGCGTTCGCGTCTTCCGTGTTGTGAACCTGTTGAAATGAGTGTATAGTAGTAGCGCTTTGTATATCACAGTCTGTATATTTATTCACGACATCGTTCGTTCGCTCACTTTTCGTTCTCTTCGCCGATGCCGAAATAGCCGCGGATGGTGAAGGGTTCAGGCTTGATCTCGGGCTCTTGCCTGATTTCCGGTGAGCTCTCGGGCTCGCGCTTGATGCGCTTCGAACTCGGCGGATCCGCGCGTGACGCTTTGCACGTAGCGCACCTGTTCTTTCGCTGGCCGTGAGGGCAGCCAGTACATACCGTGCAGCTACGTTTCAGCTTACCGTGATGGCAGGGGGTGCATACTGTGCAGCAGTCTTTCCGCTTGCCGTGAGGGCAGCCCTTGCACTCCACGCAGCTCTTTTTCAGCTTGCCGTGAGGGCAGGGGCTGCTCTCCTTGCAAGCGTGTTCCTGCTTACCATGCAAGCACCACCGCTTCTGCCATGGCACGACTCTCAGTCAGTCGTCGCGTGCCGCGCGCCACGACGTGTGCTCGCACACGCGAAGAGGAGAGTCATAGCTTTGACTTTGAGGTGACGTTTCGTCCGAGTAAAAAGTTTCGTCTCTTCCCAGATTCTTGCTCAGCGCGCAAGCAGTCTCCAAAAAACACCCTGATTTTCTTGAGATGGATGGCCGCCGCCTGGCGAGCTCAACGCGCGACGGCCGCACACCAC